>Ga0153917_1000177_pt1 | contig 57735 bp, 55 predicted proteins | sample TSFL001MetaG_FD_104695 | JGI IMG/M metagenome (GOLD analysis project Ga0153917, IMG submission 104695) | Attine ant fungus gardens microbial communities from Florida, USA - TSFL001 MetaG | ecosystem: Host-associated > Fungi > Mycelium > Unclassified | place: USA: Florida, Paynes Creek Historic...
AAAAGACAAGAGCGGCAAATCGCCAAACCCTTGTCTTTCCTGTTGTTCTATTGGACGCGCTCGGAGGGATTCGAACCCCCGACAGACGTGGTACCGGAAACCATTAAAGAACTTCATATTATATATTTATTATCCTTAAATATATAATACACTTTTCTAAACGTTTCATTTTCATTAGTTATAATTACTATGTTACCCATATTGTTTTACAAGTTTAACCAAAAATTAAAATGAATTGAATGTTTGCGTATTGTGATTTTCCTTTACATTAAATCTGTAAATTTGACGGTTTCATTTTAAAGTTCCGTTATTCAACATTATTATAATTTTCCCTTTAAATCAGCTATTAATTGTTGTCGAAATAAGGGGTCGTTAGTTATCTTTTGAAGAAATGGCTGATAAACATGATCAATCCATAACATATCTAAACGAGTCATGTCCTCAATAAAAAAGGCCAATGAGATGGAATCTGACGCAGTTTCTTTAAAAATAGCCGACGTCATAACAAATAAGGTAGAGCCTCCTTTATACCAAATACGGTTTTCTTGAAGGTTCGGCGGTCCTGTTATCTCATCTAATATTCCTTTTTCCACTTCACTTAAAAGGTCCCCGGTTCCCAGACGATACATTAATCTGGCGTAGTTTTCACTGGATGAAGATGGAAGTTTCTTCGTGAACTCCCTTTGTATATCAATATGATTAGCAGAAGAAAGTGAGGATATTAACGAATCAGCTTTACCATGCACAAGGGCATCGAAAGTTTTTCCTGAGATATCCATGAAATATTTTTGCTTCATCTCTTTCATATAACCAGAGATTTCTTTCGTTTTTTTCTTTTCATACTTTTTTAGATAAGGAGCGACTAACATCGAAGAGTTTATAGAAAAAACAGGCGTGTGATTATCAGGCAAATATATATCAACTATTTTTTGGACATTGTCTTTACCGATCCTTAAGTAAATATAATCAGTACATGCATTTGAACTGTATCTCATCATACCAATGAGCACTTCTTTCATCGTCACAATTTGACCAATATTCTCTTTGCTCTTCCAATTATCGTGTGCTCCTCCGTCAGTATTCGGAATATAAAATTTATCTATTTCAATGATACTGACAGTATCATTGAAACTTATCTGATTTTTTCTGGCCTCATGTACAAATGCTAGCAAAAAAAGGATTTTCACTGTACTGGCTAAGGGAAACATCTTACTTCCATTATGATTTAAAAGGATTTGATCATTTTGTATAACCGTCAGCGAAAAGCGCTCAGGATGAGATAACATAAAACGTGTCAAATCCTCAACCGTTCTATTTCGATCCTTTCTTTTCAAAAATGCCGCTAAGCCAAAAAAACCGAATATAAAAACAGCTGCTATTAGTATTAAAACAATGAGGAACAAACTATTACCCCTTTCTCTGCTTCTGATTGAGGCCGCATGCCCCATGATTACATTGCCCATAAGGAATTATTTTTCTTTTTGAGGCAATCAAATCATATATCCTATCGCTAACATGAAACAACTTAGCCAAGAGGAGTATCATATACAATACCCATAGCAGAATAACCCGCTTGCTTATTTCGATAAAAGTATCTGCACCAGAGACGATGCCTTTTTCCAACGTCTTTCCATGCATTCGTTTTTCTAATTCCTCTATACCTACCTCATCATTAATAGTTGATGTCTCATCACGAAAGGATTCGAAAACAATTAAATTGAGCCAGTCCGCCCTCTCGATACGTTTTTTCGTTTTAGTACATAACGGGCACCATGCATCATAGTATACAGTCATTTTCCAGTGAGCTTGAAATTTTCGCATTAATTTTTTTCTTACCATCCAATTAAGCTTATGTTTCAATTGCTGATAAGTAAAGAATAAGCGATTGTACTCCTTATCGGTAAAAATCACCAATTCAATCGCAATCATGACAATAGAGAATGAATATAAACCCATTCCAAATGCAATACCTAAATGCAGTAAACAAACCATTAAGACAGCAAGCCATTTTGTTTTTTTGTTTATAATAAGAAAAGGAAAAGCAATTTTTAATAATACACTAGAATAACAAATCACGACGCTTAAATAGATGTGTTGACTGACTACCGACTGAAGAAAAGGCATCGCAACCGTTTTAACTTGTGATATATAGTATAAAGCTGTTCCATTATTCCAAGTTTCACCCATAATTTGATATATAGCAGACGTAACATATACAATACAAACTTGCATTATACAAAACAAAACAACAAAGTACTGAATAATATTAGCGGTAGTTTTCCTACAGTCAGATACATAAGCCACTTTTTTTCGTAACGCTGCATCTATAGAAAAATACTTTGTAGTATTTGCAAACAAGAGATAAAAAAGTGTAATTGCCATTAAATTGTCGCCACCGTCTCCAATATATGAGAAACGAACATATAATGAATAGAACAAAACATAATTCAAGATGCCCATGAGTCGGCCTTTAAAACCTAGAGTAAATAGAATTGCTGACACAATGCCAACGTGATATATCACATCAAAGTATTTTAAGGATGAAGTTACATTATACAATGAATATGTAGTTGGTTTCATAACATTATGAAATGTATTGATACCATAATCGGAGAACAAGAAATACCTCTGATTATAATGAATTAAATAAAAATATAAAATGAGCAAACCAAATACAATACGAAGCAAGCTCACCCCAATATAAAAACGTTCTTTTGCAAAATAGGAGATAACTCTGTTAGTGATACTGTTATTCATAATATTGTTCCTCCACTCTCATTAAAAAAATGGAACCACTTTATTATTGAACGTTTTCCATTTAAATGTAGTGCTTTGTTCTAATTTCTCACCTTTATCATTGTTATCCCGTAGAGAAAACGGAATCGGTTTCACTGTATCTATTCTTACTCTTATTCTTTTTATTGTTTTAGGATTATAAATTGATTTAGCATACGAACTTGCATAACGATACACATTTTCCTCGCCAATCTTTTGGCTCTTCTCTATCTCTTTTGTTATAGCTTTTACCTGTTTATCATTTTCAGCTGCTTTTTTTACGTATTGAAAAATGACATCATCTTGATTAGTTCCAAAAATATCAGAAGAAAGCCCATCTATAATTCTAACAATTCGATTGTAAGGGGTTACGATTTTAGTGTGATTTTGGTCTTTTAAGGGGGTAGAAATGTCAATCCACTCGTTCTTTCCCCTCGGTTTTCCAGTATCAACCTCCATATATATATTTGTATTAGTTGTAATAGGATCCGGCGCAAATAGATGCCAATTCTGTTGGAATAAAGTATTTGTGTAACGATCAGAAACAGGTTTGACCGCAAGAGCTAACGGATTAGGGGGTAATACAGTAGATAAAATTAAAAAGAAATGTACAACGAAAGTAACTAATAAAATAAACAACAAACCAAAACTAAAAGTTTTATTTTTATTCATCAAAATCCCCTCTATTAAAAAAAGGGGGACTATAATAATCCCCCTTCTTATAAATTATTTTTTGTCAAAAATAACATCCATATCTTGTACCTCTTCGTTTGAAGGCTTAGCTATACCTAACCCTCCATTGTCTAAAAACATATTCAAAGCTTTGCCTCCATAATGCTTTGCAGCTTCAGTCCCATAAACCCAGGCTTTTTGAGCTAAGTTCCCAATGCCTGCTGCATTAGCATCTTTGCCTTCCTGAGAGACATTTTCCAGTTCAACTTTTTTTGTTTCTAATGTTGCTGCCGAAGCCGATGAATACATTACAGACCCCAGAATTCCAGTTCCAATAGTAACAGCTATAACAAATCTTTTAAGCTTCACAAAACTCCTCCTTTTATTTGTATTCAAATCCAATATTAGGAATAAAAGTTTAATATGTCAAATTATCTTAATTAATGTGAAAATATCATTTTATAGGTGAGAATGACCTCATTTATACGAATTCATTCTATTACGATTCGTTTAATATTAAACTAAAGTAAAGTTTTTTTGACTAGATTTTGTATTGTGAATAGAGTTCAAAAAAAAAATGGGTATTAAGAACTTTTTTATTCAGATATTAATTCAATAGAGTTGTTATTCGTTAAAAATAGTGCTATCAAATCATTACCTTTAGGATTTTCCATTTAATCCACAGTATGCTATATTTTACATCGCAATACTCAGCTGAAACATTAAGTTATAAAGGAGCTTTTATATGAGGAAATTAAGTAATATCTGGGCAGTTGCAGTGATTATAGGGACGATCATTACCTTATTTTCATTCGTCTTCCTACGTGATACTGATTTTTATGCTGTCCGGTGGGTAGGAGTCTTTATTATGGTTGTAGGATTTGTTTGTGGCCCAACCTACATAGCACCGAAAAATAAAAATAATCGTAAAAAAGATACCCGATAGGTTAGTCTTACCCTGTCAAGTAGACAGCATAAAAAAACTAAGCAACCAGTGTGTTACGGTATTCTATCGGAGCACACTGGTTTAAATTTTTCTGGAATCGTTGATATAACTGAATAATCTTTAATGTTCTTGTAGCTCTTTTTCAATTTGGCATGAAGAAAAGTATGATGTGAGAAAAACAATTCGATGCATACATTATCCAGACAGTTACCCTTACGAGAATGACTGCCCTTCAAACAAACGGTTTCGAATCGCTTATGATATGGTTTTGTTGTGTATTGGGAGCCTTGATCAGAGAGTGGAGCTGTCCACATACAATATAGGTAATACCGGTTACATATAGCTGGTTAGATCGATTGGTTTAAAATTCTCGGTTCAGTCAGTTTGATTGAACAATCGATGCCTTTCTTCCAGAATAACGTCCCTTTTTTTCGAATGATCGATGGATGTTCATCTCTTTCATCAACCTGTCAACACGCTTATGGTTGACGGAAAAGCCTTCTTTCTTTAACAGCTACAGTAATTCGGATAGTCATAGAAGGGGCGCGAATGGTGATTCGCCATAATGTGTTCTTTAATCAACTGCTCTCTCTGATACCTTGCCTTTCGAACCCTTTGAGTCTTGCACCATTTTTAGTATCCTTATCTTGACACCTTGGCGATACCGCCAGCCATGTAATCGGTAACGTTTTTTTAGTTATTCAACCTGTACCTTTTGATAATCTCGTTCTTCCTCAACTTTTAAACGTTGTCTTAGGGCATCCTATAAAAAGGTTGTATGACTTTTTATTCTTTCCCCGTTGCTCTTCAAAAGACCACGGCGTTTTTTACCCAATTTTTGAGCTGGTTTGAACTGTGAGCCCTTATTCTTCAGATAACGCGTTACAGCGCTTTAGTTTCCTTCTACATGCAAGTTGACGGCTTTCATGTTAATTTCTATCGTATAGTGGTAAAAATGTTGTCCTTTTCGCGCCCTAAAAAATCCCCTACTAGTTGACAGCCACTGCCGAAAAGTGAGCTGTTAAACTTGTAGGGGATAGTATCAGTTGCCGGGTTTTATTTTTTCATATTAAACTTATTTAAACCTTTTTTATAGATCTCTTTCCTCTTTTTCGTATAAAAAATGATTTCGAAAATTATATAAGCACTCAAGGGCATTAGGATTGTACGCACTCTATAACATCTGCTGAAGATATTTCACACATCAGAAAGCTCTTACTCCTATAATATGTAGAGGAAACAGAATCCTTAGTTTTTCATTACTTCACACAAAAAAGACAAGAGCGGCAAATCGCCAAACCCTTGTCTTTCCTGTTGTTCTATTGGACGCGCTCGGAGGGATTCGAACCCCCGACAGACGTGGTACCGGAAACCACCGCTCTATCCAACTGAGCTACGAGCGCATATGGACTGCGTTATGGAACGTCAGCACAACTAATTATACGATAATTCCATTCAAATAACAACCCTCTATTTCGATAGGCCGTTTTTTAAATAGACACAGCATCTTAATTGGCAATTTGACATAAGATGGTTTGAACCCCTGTATTTTTGGGGAAAATGGGAAAAAGAGACGACTTTGCATATCAGGCCAGCTTTTTGTTTGACCTTTATTGACCAAAAATGTATCATGTAACTACATACTTACCTAAAAGGTGAAGGAGGAGCATTATGAATTTAATACCTACAGTCATTGAACAAACGAACCGCGGGGAAAGAGCATATGATATTTATTCTCGTCTATTAAAGGATCGTATCATCATGCTTGGATCTGCGATTGATGACAACGTTGCGAACTCCATCGTGTCACAGCTTTTATTCTTAGCAGCAGAAGACCCTGAAAAAGAAATTTCTCTTTACATCAACAGCCCGGGCGGCTCTATTACAGCCGGTATGGCGATCTATGATACCATGCAGTTTATTAAGCCGAAAGTATCTACAATTTGTATCGGTATGGCTGCGTCAATGGGCGCATTCCTGCTTGCAGCGGGTGAAAAAGGCAAACGCTATGCGCTTCCAAACAGTGAAGTCATGATTCACCAGCCTCTTGGCGGTGCGCAAGGTCAGGCGACAGAAATTGAAATTGCCGCGAAACGCATTCTCTTGCTTCGCGACAAATTAAACAAAGTCCTTGCTGAACGTACTGGCCAGCCGCTTGAAGTGATCGAACGCGACACAGACCGTGATAACTTCAAGTCTGCTGAAGAAGCGCTTGAATACGGCCTGATTGACAAAATTTTGACTCACACAGAAGACAAAAAGTAATAACACAACCTGCAAGAGCTCGTCTCTTGCAGGTTTTTTCATTTAAACACTTTTGATTCTATGCTGCTCCCATTCCCCGTGTAACAGCTCAAGTGTCAGATCACTCGTCTGCCTCACAACCAGATCAGCACCAAACATCGACTGTTCTTGACCGACTCCAACCGCAAACATCCCCGCGGATTTGATTGCGGAAATGCCTGCTTCTGCATCTTCTATTGCCGCGCAATCAGCCGGGGAAACATCGAGCAGTGCTGCAGCTGTTAAAAAGATTTCAGGATCAGGTTTCCCCTTCGCAAGAGTCGTCGGATCAACAATGGCATCAAAATCATCGATAATTGCCAAACGTCTTAAAATCTCGGGGGCATTGCGGCTTGAGGATGCTAACCCGATTTTTATATTTTCGTTTTTCAATTGACATAGAAGCCTGCCGATCCCCGGTAAAAGATCTTCCGGCGTCAATTTGCTGATCAGCGTTTGATAATCGTGATTTTTTTGAAGCATAAGTTCTTGTTTCTCCGCATTTGTATACCTAGTTTTCGCACCGCCAGAGATCAGTATGCTTTCAAGTGACTCTTCTCTGCTGATTCCTTTTAGCCTTTCATTCATATCTCTGTCAAAGGGGATATTGATTTGTTCTGCGATGTGCTTCCAAGCAAGAAAATGATATTTAGCTGTATCTGTTATGACTCCGTCTAAATCAAAAATGACCGCTTTCATATGCTAATGCCCATCACAGCTTCATAAGGTTTGAGACTAATACTCTTCAAGTCAGCCGGCTCCTGCGGATAGTTCGAAATCAGCACTTTCCAACGCTCATGAATCAGTTCCGGAGGCGCTTCGAACAACGCCTTTTCTTCCGACAAATTCACAACGACGAGAAGCTTTTCCCCTTGATATTCTCGGAGGTAAGAAAAAACTTGCGGATCATTCTCCTGCAGCAGCTGATAATCGCCATATATGATGATCTTATATTGCTTTCGTAATTGAATGAGCTTCTGATAGTAATAGAAAATGGAATCTTGATCTTCCAAGGACTCTTTCACATTGATAGCTTGATAGCGGGAATTTACCGGCATCCACGGGTCTCCGGCTGTGAATCCCGCATGTTTTCCGGCATCCCACTGCATCGGGGTTCTCGCATGATCACGTCCTTTTATCATCACGGCTTTGAGAAACTCTTTTTCTGACATCGTTTTGTTTTCAACGACTAGTTCACGATATGCATTTTTTATTTCAAGATCATCATACATCTCCAGAGGCATATCGCTGTTAACCATACCGATTTCTTCTCCTTGGTAAATAAACGGCGTTCCTTTCATGCCGTGCAGAACCGTTGCAAATGCCTTCGCACATTCCTTACGCAGCTTCCCGTCATTGCCCCAGCGGGAAATAACCCTCGGCTGATCATGGTTCTCAAAATACAAGGTATTCCAGCCGACATTCATTAACCCGGTCTGCCACCTTGTCATCGTCTTTTTTAAAGCAACCAAATCGAACGGCTTGATCTGCCACTTCCCATTTGGCGAGTTTTGTTCTGTATCAATATCCATATGTTCAAATGTAAAAATCATATTCAGCTCTTGCCTGCTTGCATCTGTATACTTTTTCGCCTCTTCAATATCAGAGCCGTTTGCCTCTCCGACCGTCATGCAGTCGTAATGAGAAAGCACTTCCCTGTTCATCTCTTGAATAAACTCATGAAGACGGGGACCGTTAGAATGATAACGGCCGACGATATAGCTGCGGGTGTGATCCGTTTCGTAGTCCGGAAAATCGGTGTGCTTGGAAATAGAGCCGATCACATCCATTCGCCAGCCGTCAACGCCTTTATTCATCCAGAATCTCATTACATCATAAACTTCCCGGCGAACCGCTTCATTTTCCCAATTTAAATCAGGCTGTTTTTTCGAAAAGTAGTGCAAATAATACTGTCCTGTCCCTTCATCGTATGTCCACGCTGAGCCTGAGAAGATCGATCCCCAATTATTCGGCTCTGAGCCGTCCGGTTTAGGGTCTCTCCAAAAATAATAATCCCGGTAAGGATTGTCCTTCGATTTGCGGCTTTCAGCAAACCAAGCATGCTCATCCGACGTGTGGTTCACGACCAAATCCATGACGATTTTCATTCCGTGTTTATGCACTTCATCTATCAGCTGAAACATATCTTCATTTGTCCCAAACTTTTCGTATATGTTTTTGTAGTCACTGATATCGTAGCCATTGTCATCCTGCGGGGAATCAAACACCGGGGAGAGCCAGATGACATCCGCCCCGAGATTTTTGATGTAATCCAGCTTTTGAATCACACCTTGCAAATCTCCGAATCCATCTCCATTGGCATCATAAAAACTGCGCGGATAAATTTGATAAACGACAGCTTCTTTCCACCATTCACTCATTAGGCGTTCTCCTTTCACATCGTCCCTTTAGGACAACCGGTTCCTCATAAACTTTCATATGCAGCGGGTCGCCTTTTACAAGCTCAAACACGGCGCTCATTTCGTCAACCTTCACATTGAGTAATCGGTCTCGATAATTGATGTTGAATGAATATCCGTCCCATTCCTTCGGCAAAAACGGATGAAATGACAGCGTCTCATTCGCGGTGCGCATGCCCGCAAAACCGTGAACAATTGCCAGCCAGCTTCCCGTCATTGAAGTAATATGCAAACCTTCTTCCGTATCATGATTGTAATTATCAAGATCAAGCCTTGCTGTTCGCTTATATAATTCGAGCGCTTTCTTTTCCAGCCTGAGTTCGGCTGCGAGAATCGCATGGACAGAAGGCGATAGGCTTGATTCATGAACAGTCATCGGTTCATAAAATTCAAAGTGTCGCCGTTTTTCTTCCATTGTAAAACGGTCATTAAAAAAATACATGCCTTGGAGAACATCTGCCTGCTTAATAAAATTGGAGCGGAGAATTTTGTCCCATGACCAATTCTGATAAAGAGGCCGCTCAGCTGGATCTAATTCATCCACTGCTTGCAGGTCTTTGTCCAAGAATGTGTCATGTTGAACGAAAATTTGCAGTTCTTCACTATACGGATAGTACATGTGCTGGATGATTTCTCTCCAGACGCTTAATTCTTCTTCCTGTACATCAAGAAGGCGGCGTTTCTCCGCTGAGATACGTTCGAAATTTTCTAATGTATACTCCAACGTCCAAGCCGCAATGACATTTGTATACCAATTGTTGTTGACGTTGTTTTCATATTCATTCGGCCCTGTGACGCCATGGATCATATACTTGTTTTTTCGTTTCGAGAAGTGAACACGGTCGGCCCAAAATCTGCTGACTGCCACAAGAACGTCTATCCCATATTCCTCCATATAGCCATGGTCGCCTGTATAATTGATATAATTGTAGATCGCATAACAGATTGCGCCATTGCGGTGAATTTCTTCAAAGGTGATCTCCCATTCGTTGTGGCATTCATCCCCTGTGAACGTCACCATCGGATAAAGGGCCCCCTTCATCCCCAATTTTGCGGCGTTTCGTTTAGCAGGCTCCAATTGATGATAGCGGTACAAAAGCAGGTTTTTCGTCACCTCTGGCTCGGCTGTCGCCAAATACATCGGAACAGCGTAAGCCTCTGTGTCCCAATATGCGGCACCTCCATATTTCTCGCCAGTAAATCCTTTCGGCCCGATATTCAAACGGGCATCGCCTCCGTAGTATGTCGAGAATAACTGAAAGATATTGTAGCGGATTCCTTGCTGAAGCTCCTCATCCCCTTTAATCTCAATGTCCGCTTTTGACCATCTTTCCTTCCATTGATCAGTGTGCCTCCGTTTTGCTTCTTCGTAACCGTTCTCAACAACATTCGCCAAAAGCTCCTTAGCTTTCGTTAACAATTCTTCCTCCCGAAAATCACGGGAAGTCGTGACGATAATAAACTTTTTCAAAGAAGCCTTCGTTTGGTAACTGTAACGATTCTCAACATACATCCCCGCTGTTTGAGAGCTTTCACTGACAAAGCCATCTGTCACGTTTGCCATTGCGGCTAAAACAGTAAAGCGCGGTGTTCTAAAAGGATTTTCGATCGTTTTTGCCGCTAAATAGCCGATGTGGGAATCAGCCCCTTTCACTTCTTCCTGCCAAAACTGTTCTTGGTAGTTAGAATCTTCATTTGCCACGTTACCATCCAGGTATGGAACAAGCGTAATGACAGCATCTCCCGTCAGGCACTCAGCTTCATAATGAATCGCACAAAGTTCTTTTACAGCAAGGCTAAGAAATCGCTCCGAACTGATTCTGACGGTTTTATCCTGAATGCGGACAACAGCGCTTCGCCGCAAAATCCCCTCTTTCATATTGAGTTCTACCTCAAATGATTCAATTTGGTTTTGATAGAGATCGATTTTTTCACCGTCCACAAATAAGCCGATGCCCATAAAGTTCATCGCATTGATTACTTTACCGAAATATTCTGGATACCCGTTTTTCCACCAGCCTACTCGCGTTTTGTCAGGGAACCACACGCCTGCAATATATGTCCCTTGGTGACTGTCGCCTGAATAGCCTTCTTCAAAATTCCCTCTGACCCCCATATAGCCGTTGGCAAGAGACGTCAGGCTTTCCAGCAGCCGTATGTGCTCCTTTTGAAATGTATTTGTTTTGATTTTCCATTCATCAATCTCAAATAACCGCTGATTTATCATCATTTCCTCCCGAATGTAAGTTTCCATTATCACGGCGGGATTTTGTCAAATATCTAAATGCAAAAGTGATCATCAAAGTGACGCCGCATGAATGGATCATCAATACAGTAATCAAGTCAAAATGAACCAGACCGATAGCAGATGCCGCAAAAGCCGGCAGTGCTGAAGCGCAAATCGCTATAGATGCCGCTTCCTTGAATGACGCAATAGAGACCATGTTTGATCTTTTTGTGATCCAAAGGCCTCCGGCAAGAACAATCGTTAAAAAAAGCTGGATCATAAAAATCACCGCAGATGCCAGGATCATAATCATCGGCTTATACTGCGCCAACCACAATGTATCGATCAAAACCTCTACATCATGGGCGTTTGGATTCTCGAGCTTAACGTCCATTTTCGCATAGCCAACAGAAAACCCTGTTCCGTTTTGATCGGTCATTACTAGTCGATCAGGCTGAAATACGATGGCGTTGTCAAATCCAGTCACTTTCAATCGCCCATTTTCACCGCTTGTCTCATATTCATGCTTCATATCGACCGCCATCACATTCTGCCCATCTTCAATCCTCTCAAAGCTCTTCCCGCCTGTTAGTTTTCCATTTCTGATTTGAACACCTTGTAATTGATCAGCAAATGTATCATTAACCTTTTGAATCGCTGACGGCATGAAAGATGCAACGCTGAAACGATCCATTTTCATAAACGAAACTGTCAACGGTGCCATCAAGGAGGCCGTTAAAAACATAAAGAGAAAAGAGAGTTGCAGCCAGCTGAAGGTATTCCCGTAGCGGCAAACACCTGAAGGAGATGCAACCGCCTTCAGGCAGCGGATGATAAAGCTTTTATTCTCCAGATTCTTCATCGAATTACCCCTTTGTTCCGCCGGCTGTCAAACCGGACACAAAGTTCTTTTGGAGAAAAAAGAATAGAACGCATATCGGCAGTGCGGCAAGGATGGCACCAGCCGCAAATAGAGCGACTTTTTGCTGCTGCGGATTTGAAATAAAGGACTGCAGCCCTACAGCAATGGTCAGCCTTTCCGGTGAGCGAAGCAAAAACTTTGCCAGCAAATAATCGCCAAACGGTGCCATAAACGCCCAAAGCGCTTGCACCGCGAGCATTGGCTTAACAAGCGGCAGAACGATTGAAGCGAAAATCCTCAGATGTCCCGCTCCGTCAATTCGCGCGGCTTCATCAATTTCTCTCGGCACAGTATCAAAATAACCTTTCATCAGCCACGTGTTCATCGGTATTCCGCCGCCGATATAGATGGCTGTCAAAAACCAGTATTGATCGAGTGCGCCTATCAGCATCGCCAAGACATAAAAAGCAGTCAGCGCTGCCATCGTTGGCACCATTTGAATGATTAAAAAGAATACCAGGCTCTTTTTTCTGCCCGCAAACCGATAGCGGCTGTACGAGTACCCGGCAAGCGTCACGATCGCAACCTGCAAAACCATAACCGATAGCGCGATGACAAGTGTATTGCTGTACCAATTGAGATAAAGCGTTTCGTCAAATAGCCGCTTAAAATGATCCAATGTCCAAGCACCCGAAAAATCGAGCTGAAAAGCCGCCGAATTCCCCACACGGAAGGCTGATGATGCCGTAATCAGCAACGGATATATAATGACAATACTTAAAAGCGTCAAAAAGAAATACGTACAGATTCTATTAAGTAATCTGGCAGTTCTTGCGTTCACCTACATAACCTCCTCATTGCCAAAAGCATTCGATTTTTTGAAAGCAATCAGTGAAATTCCAATGACAATGAAAGAAATTAACAGTGTAACAGCCGCCGCAACAGAATATTGGGGTGATGTGCCTGTTGTCAGTTTATAAATCCACGAAATTAAGATATCGGTTGACCCGGCCCCGGCTCCTGCACTGCCTGGCCCTCCCTCATTAAATAAGTAGATGATCGAGAAATTATTGAAATTAAACGTATACTGAGTAATCATCACGGGTGCTGTCGCAAATAAAATCATCGGAAATGTAATATGCCGAAAACGCTGAATAAAAGTGGCCCCGTCAATCTTTGCCGCTTCATACAATTCACCTGGAATCGCCTGAAGCACTCCTGTTACCATGACATAAATATATGGAAAGCCTAGCCACGTCTGAATCATAATGAGGGCTGTCTTTGTCCAGAAAGGATCGGTCTTCCACGCGATCGCAGGCAGCTCAACAAACGGCAGGTGATTGAATAGTGGAATCACCTGTGCATTCACCGCTCCTATGCTGTCGTTAAACATGTTGGAAAAACTCATGATTGTAATAAACGCCGGAACAGCCCATGGAAATAAGAAAATCATTCGAAATATCCGCTTGCCTTTGATAAAATCCTGATTGACGAAAAGGGCGGTCACAATACCTAAAATGATTTGCAGCGTTGTTGCACAAATTGTCCAGATGACCGTCCAGCCGAGTACATTTACAAATGTTTCACGATAGGAGCCGAGGAAAAAAATATTTAAGAAATTCTTGAATCCGACCCAGTCAATCAGACGATTAGGCGGTATATGATAAAAATCATAGTTTGTACATGCAACAAACAGAGTTACCAAAACCGGAAAGATAATCACAAATACCATCATGATATATGCCGGCAGTGTAAAGAGATATGGAAACCCTTTATCGCCGGCATAACTGAGCATATCCTTGGCCGTTGTATTGACCTCCAAACCCGCCGCTTTCATTGCGGCGGTCTTACGCGAATCATGAATATTAAAGATATAGAACATGAGGAAAATCACCGTCACGATCAATTGCAGCGTGCCTTCAATCAGTATAAACAGCGAGTGGTCTTCACCGGGAACACTTCCCAATGTCATCAATCCGGTTAGCGCCTGAATACCGAAAACGCATAATTCAAAAGCAAACAAGCCTGTGATGGCAAGAAATAAGATCCCCTTTGACAACTGCTGATTCACAATCTGCCCAAGTCCTGGAATAATCGATAAAAGCCCTGCCTTTCGTTTTTGCTTTGCAAGTGTGTGATGTTTATTCATTTTTCCGCCCTCTATTCTTCCGGACGCTATCCCGCCGTTTTATTTCACATACTTTTCTTTAATATTTTCCTTTATGGTGTTTACAGCATCATTCGCTGCTGTTTGTGTGGATTTTTTTCCTGAAGCTGCATCAAAAATCAAACTTTCCGCTCCTGTCCATACCTCAGCCATTTCCGGAATATTTGGAGTCGGCGTTGCTGTTTCATATTGTTTAATCACAGCTGACGTCAGTTCATTCTTTTGCTCATCGGCTTTCTTCCTTGCAGCAGTGTTGGCTGGAACTTCGTTTGTATCCTCATAAAAAGCGTAAGCATTGGCATCATTTGCAGCATACTCAATCCATTTTTCAGCCAGCTCGGGATCTTTTGTATATTTCGAGGCAACCCAGCCCTTCCCGCCGGCAAAAGGGGCGTATTCTTCTCCATTTGGCAATGTCGGAATGGGAGCCGCTCCGTAGTTCAATTTAGCTTCTTTATAGTTGGCAGCTGACCACGGTCCGCCAATGATCGCAGCCGCTTTGCCTTCTAAAAACATCTGCTGAATAAAGTCGTCTGCGCTTGAATTGTCTTGCATTCCTTTCGGCCAATAGGTTTTAAACCATTTCTCTGCATATTTCACCGCTTCCACAGCACCTTTGTTATTCAGGCCAATGTCCCCGGAATCTGTGCCGTTTTTTCCAAATACATATCCGCCGTATCCAGCCAATAAGCCGTACGACATATAAAAGTCAGTCCATTTTGCTAAAAATCCGGTTGATTTTCCTTTTTCTGAAGCAAACGAGAATCGGGGATCCTCCGTTAACTTTTCAAGGTCTTTAAATGTTTTTGGTGCTGTTTTTAAAAGATCTTTGTTGTAATACAAAATAAGTGTCTCAATGACTAGCGGCATTCCGTACACTTTGCCGTCAACTGTCACCTGCTGCATTTCTTTCTCTCCAAAGCTTTTTGTATGAGAGGGCTTAATGTCGAGCAAATGCCCCTGCTGTCCCAAACCGCCGATCCGGTCATATGCAGCAAGCATAACATCAGGCGCATTACCCGCCGGGCCATCAAGAGGAAGTGCTTCCAACTGTTCGAACATTTGCTTTTCAACAATTTTCACTGTGACATCATTCTCTTTTTCGAACTTTGCTTTAATGCTTTCAATATATTCTTTATACGTTTCCTCGACAGACACAGTCAGCACCTTTTTGCCATCAGAGCTTGCTGGATTTTTTGAACTTGAGCAGGCGGCAAGGCCGATTGCCAGAAATGATGCCGCCAATATGGCGAACCCCTTTTTAAAAAGAACCATCTCTTTTCCCCCTTCTATTTACGAAACTATAACAATTGTATTGTCCTATAGAAAGCGGTTACAACAACTTTCGCTTTGTTACCGATAACAGAATGTTATACAGGAGCGGCAGCACTCAAAATCAAAAATTCCCCCGGCTGAACGGCAATGACATCGTGATGATGAAACGGCTGCTCTGTCCATGCATCGCAGATTTTCTTATTCCTTTCAATATTCAAATCTCGTAAACTGACGTGTTGAACTGCATTCCCCTGATTAAAGAAATAAATCAGTATTTTTTCATCGAGAGTCCGCGAAAAGCTGATAAAATCATTTTTGTCGTCCAGCAGATTCCACTCAAGATGTCCCTCAGTCAATAAAGTGTTTTCCTGCTTGCGTAAAGCAATTAACCGTTTCATAAATCGCAGCATGTCTTGGTTTTGCTTTTCCTTTTCCCAAACCATACATTTCCGGCATAATGGATCATTTTCGCCGTCCAGCCCGATTTCCGTTCCGTAATAGATGCATGGTGAGCCTGTCTGGGCAAACATAAAGGCCAGCAACGCGCGTGCTTTCTTCTCATCATTGCCGCATCTGGTCAAAAGGCGCTTTGTATCATGGCTATCCAGTAAATTAAACATCACCTCATTGGCCTGCTTCATCCCATTCATCAAATGCGCATTGACACGGTGGGCCATACGTGAGGCTGGGATCGTCTGGTCAGCAAAGTATTCTATCATAGGCTCTGTAAAAGGGTAGTTCATGACCGCATGAAATTCATCCCCTCTAAGCCAGGGTTCGGCAGAATGCCAGATCTCACCTAAAATATAAACATCAGGCTTTTCTGCTGATACAGCCTTCCTGAATGTCTTCCAAAACACGTGATCCACTTCATTTGCGACATCCAAACGCCAGCCGTCAATGTCAAATTCCCGAATCCAGTACAAAGCAATATCAAGCAAATATTTCTGCACCTCGGGATTCGCCGTGTTTAGCTTCGGCATATCAGCTGTAAAAGCAAACCTGTCATAATTGTCTTCTCTGACAGGAAAAGAGTGAATATGGAACCAGTCTTTATAGCGGGATTGAGCTCCGTTTTTGACGACATCCTGCCATTGCGGAGACGCGCTTCCTATATGGTTAAAAACCGCATCTAGCATAATTCTCATCCCCCGCTGATGAAGCTGGCTGACCAATGTACGAAAAAGCTCGGGATCCCCAAAATGCGGATCAATAGAAAAGTAATCCAGTGTGTCGTATTTATGATTAGAAGGCGCGGAAAAGATCGGCGTCAGATAAATGCCGTTCACCCCTAAATCCTCTAAATAATCAAGCTTGTCAACAATCCCTTGCAAATCTCCTCCAAAAAAATCATTAACGTCTGGGTCCGTGCTCCCCCACGGCAATGCATTCTTCGGTGACAAGTCTTCTCGTCCATTTGCAAAACGCTCCGGAAAAATTTGATACCAAACCGTTGACTTAACCCATTCAGGCGCTTGAAATGTATCAGCCTCGTGAACAAATGGAAATTTAAAGTAATAATGGATTGTCTCCAATGTTTTTTCATTATAAGAGCATACACCCGAACTTCCGAAAAAGATGTCTTCATGATCATCTGTTATAACAAACGCATATTGTAAACGCCTAAATGGCGGCACCACTTCAGCAAACCAATAGTCATGCACGTCTGTTGCGGCAATTTTCTTCATCGGCTGCTCGTTTGCCAACCACCTGCCGTCGTTGTACCAATAGGGATCACCCCAAATGACTCGAATGTGATCTGCATCATTTTTTTTCGTCCGAATCTTGATATGCACTGTCCGCCCATCATAAGAATAAGCATCAGTACTGAATGGCTGATGGTGAATCGCTGCATATTCCATCATGTATCCCCCTTTGATTTCCGTCTTATTGAAGCCGGCTCATAGTGAAAGTATCATGACGGAATAGCAGGAACAATCCTTTTCCCCCTGTTACCGATAACAGAATAAGGCGTTTACAGCGTTGATTCTCGTACAATTAACTCTGGTTCAAAAAATAGGCTTCCTTGAGCAGCACCGTCTTCATTCATTTTTTTCAGTAACATTTTCGCACAGGCTTCTCCCATTTCAACAACAGGCTGTCTGACAGTAGTCAACCGCGGCGAGGAGATGCGATCAAGAAACACACCGTCATTCCCGGTAACCGCCACATCTTCTGGAATTCGCTTTCCAAGAGATTGTGCCGCACGAATAACGCCGAGCGCGATTCGATCAGATGCGCAGACAAATGCCGCCTGATTGTCCATGGATGTCAGCAGTTCTCTTGCAAGGCCTTCACTTTTCTTAGAACTGTTGTCGATCCGAAACATATTCGACTTTTTAAAGCTTTCATTCATCGCCCGTATATACCCCTGTTCTCTTGAACGTTCAAAAGGCTCATCTAAATCAATGCCAAAAAAGACCACTTCCCGCTCACCCAGCCCCATCACATGGCGGGTTGCCATAAAAGTGCCTTTCTCGTTATTCACATCGATAAAGTCATAGCCCATTTCATTTTGCCCGAATACGACGAGCGGCTTCTCAAACGCTTTTATTACACCTTCAAAATCAGTCTTTCTCAAGCCGGTGGCAATAATGCCGTCACATTGGCCAATATTGAGAGAATTTCTTGTCACAAGCTGGAGAGCATAGTGATTGCGATCCAGCTCCCTGCTGATTCCGGTCAGCAGGTTCATGTAATATGGTTCTGTCGTATCCATTTCCTCAAGAATCAATAGTTTCACAACCTGTGTTCTGTTTTGCACGAGCGCTCTTGCCGCATAATTAGGGATGTAATTCAGCTCTTTCATCGCAGAATGAACAAGCTTTTTCAATTCATCTGTTACCGTCTCAGGGTGATTGATCACTCGTGATACCGTCATTTTCGAAACATTAGCTTTTTTTGCCACATCTGACAACGTTGCCATTTTCATCCCCTCCTTAACTGTGCTTATTATCCAAACTAGTGAAAAAGTCCTCTATTACTGCTAAATATACAATGCAGGCAAAAGAGAAATAAAAAAGAGATTTCCTTCAGGAAACCTCACATTGTTAAAAAACTCGATTTTTAATAAATTCTCTGCCCGGCAATGAGACCAGATACGCCCTTCACAAGAAAGGATCTTTTTAAATTTCCGTCCACTTTTTCTCTAAAATCGGATAAGAATAATTTTGCATTTGCTCAATTAACTCATCCGGCCGTGACGAGCTGTGAATCAGTTTTAGGTGCGATTCGTTAGAAAACCCTTCTTGTATGCTGTATTTCACCATTTTCATCATCGGTTCAAAATATCCGTTTACATTGTACAGTCCGATTGGTTTTTGGTGGATGCCGATCTGCGCCCAGCAAAGCACTTCAAATAATTCTTCATATGTACCGAACCCTCCCGGCATTGAGATAAAACCGTCCGCCAGCTCGCTCATTTTAGCCTTTCGTTCATGCATCCCGTTTACTTCAATCAGCTCAGTCAGGTTTTGATGAACAACCTCCCCGCTGAACAAACCGCTTGGCATGACCCCGATTGCAGTTCCGCCGTTTTCCATAATCGCGTCAGCAATCGCGCCCATCAAGCCTACGCGGGAGCCCCCATAGACAAGCCCGATTCCCTGCTCAGCCATGTACGTGCCAAGCTCTGCCGCTTTTCTTTTATACGCTTCATTTCCCCCTGGGTTTGACCCTGCAAATACACAAATGGTTTTCATCTTGTCATCTCCGCATCTATATATCGTGTTAAACATCTCGAAAGACACTATATATTGTCCCATCTTCATGTGATAATATCAATATGAAATACATAAAGAATGCAGGAGTGATGATGTTGCAGCTGGCTGATGCAGAAAAATGGATGAAAGAGTTTTACGAAAAAAGAGGCTGGACAGAATACGGGCCGTTTATTCGGGTCGGCTTTTTAATGGAGGAAGCCGGAGAACTGGCCCGTGCTGTCAGGGCGTATGAAATCGGCAGAGACCGGCCGGATCAGAAAGAATCGTCACGCGCCGAGAAAAAACAAGAATTGATCGAAGAAATGGGAGATGTCATCGGAAATATCGCCATTCTTGCTGATATGTATGGTGTCTCTTTAGAAGACGTCATGAAGGCCCACCAAGAAAAACTGACAAAACGATTTGAGCATGCATAAAAAAAGCGGCCGCAATGGCCGCTTTTTTCAACCTGTGATTTCATCATGGTGATCAAAGAAATGCTGCTTTCCTATTTTGTGAAAAAGGCCTGTTTTATGCAGCAGCTCCTTCGGCTGCGATTGTAATCCTACAATCATCAGCTTTCCATTGTGGCGTTTAATTCGATTCATAATGTTCCCTAGCACCGCTTCAGCTGACGTATCCATATAGTGCACCTTATTCATGAGCAGGATGAGGGTTTTCGGTTTTTTCTGTACATGCTCCAGCAATGACGATTCAAGCGAATCAATTGATCCGAAAAACAGCGGCCCTTCTATAGCATACATGCTGACAGATGGATCTTCTCTCTTCGCCAGAACAGGATGCGATTCCTGATTGTGGATGCGGGTCGCTTCGCTCATTCTCCTGATAAAGAACACGAATGCAAGCAGCAATCCGGTTGCCACACCGATGATTAAGTCAAACAGAACCGTAAGGGCGAAGGTCGCCGCCAAAATAAAGGAATCAGCGTTTTTCAGTCTCAGCATATTTGCGACTTCCTTGCGCTCACTCATATTCCATGCGACCACCATGAGGATCGGCGCCATACTGGCTAGCGGCACATGGGATGCATAAGGCGCGAATACAAGCAGGACAAGGAGAACGACTACACCGTGAACGACGCCGGAAACAGGGGAGACCGCTCCGTTTTTAATATTGGTCGCCGTTCTCGCAATCGCTCCTGTAGCAGGGATTCCGCCAAACAAGGGCGCTGCCATATTCGCAATCCCCTGGCCGACAAGCTCTTTGTTGCTGTCATGCTTTGAGCCCTTCATGTTATCAGCGACCATTGCTGACAAAATCGACTCAAGACCTCCAAGAAGCGCGATGACAAGCGCTGCGGGAAACAGCATGACCATTTTATCCAGAGTAAGCTCAGGAAACTGAAATTCAGGCAAATGGCGGGGGATTTCTCCATAAGTTGACCCGATCGTTGCCATGCGGTCAGGGAAAAAGACAACCGCGACCACTGTGGAAATAAGAAGCGCCAACAAAGCGCCCGGCACTTTAGGCATCACTTTGGCGGATACAAGCAAAATGACGAGCCCAATCACAGCTGTCAAAATGGCATACACGTTAAAGGTGCCGAGCTGCTGCACAATTTCAAACATGTTGTGATGAAAGTTTTCATGTTTTTCAACATTTCTCAATCCGAGAAAATTAGCGATTTGTTCTGTAAAGATTAACACGGCAATTCCGGCTGTAAAACCGATGATAACGGGTTTTGGCACGAATTTCATTATTTTTCCCAGCTTAAACAGCCCGAACAGCACCAGCATCACCCCTGCCATAAACCCGGCAATCAGCAGATTTTCCAATCCATACTGCATGATAATGCCGAATAGAATCGGGACAAAGGCACCTGTCGGACCGCCAATTTGATATTTGGATCCTCCAAACAAAGAAATACAAATCCCTGCTATAACAACAGTGTAAAGCCCATATTCAGGCTCGACTCCCGAGGCAATGGCAAACGCCATCCCTAAAGGAATTGCCACGACACCTACTACGATACCTGCAATCAAGTCTTTCTGAAATTTCTGTAAATTGTACCCCTTGAATCTCCCTGAGAATCGCATATTTTGTTATAACCTCCCTTATTAGTGATTGTTTATAAACTCAGTTTCATAACCGTTAATGACCACATCAAGATTTCCTGTTTCAGGATGAATGACAAGCCCGTGTACCGGCACCTTTTTCGGCAGCAACGGATGGTTCTTGATCAGATTCACACTGTGGGAAACGCTTTCTTTCACGCTGTGAAAACCGGTCAGCCACGTTTTCAAATCAAGTCCCGCGCTCGTCAGCAAATTCAGACAGCTATCCTCTACTCCGCGTTCCTTTGCTTTCTCAAGAATTGAGGAAGCATTCAGTCCTGACATTCCGCATTCATGATGGCCGACAATGCAAACCTCTTCAGCCTGCAATTCATAAATCGCGATCAGTATGCTTCGCATCACGCTTCCAAATGGGTGAGAAACGATGGCTCCCGCGTTTTTCACAATTTTAGCATCACCGTTTTTAAGCCCCATTGCTTGCGGAAGAAGTTCTGTAAGCCTTGTATCCATACAGGTGACAATGACGAGCTTTTTTGAAGGAAACTTTGTCGTTTTGTACGGTTCATACTTCTTCTCTCTGACAAACCGCTGATTGTGTTCCAAAATTGATGTTAAAGAAACCATTTGATTCATCTCCCATCCATATGATTTTGCAAGCCTTCTTCCCCAGCTTACAGTAAGGAATTATAGCATAGGAATTCACTGCGAAAAGGCTTTCAAAAAAAGACACTATAATTGGACTGTAGAATCAAAACATAAACATTTATATCTTTCAAAGATAATAAAATTTATATTTATTGAATCCTATAATCTGGCTCCAACTCGACATTGATGATTTGTCTGACAAAAAATATAGGTGAATTCTGATAATTAAAAAACTTTTTTAAGCGGATTTAGCTGTTCTATCTACATTTTAAGTTCAAAAGAACCAGAAATCAAAATGGACGCAGCAATATTTTTAACATCTATTTATTTCCGATATAATAAAATGGACAACAGCCATAAAGGGGGAGCCTTGTTGAAACCATTTGTATTTATCACAAAACCGATTCCTGAAGAGATTGAAGCATTCATCGGTGAACATTGCCGTTATGAAGTATGGCAGGAGGATACGCTTCCGAGCGATGTGCTATTTGAGAAATTAAAAGATGCGGAAGGGCTTTTAACGTCAGGAACGTCGGGACCGTCAATCAATCGTGAATTGCTTGAACACGCGCCCAAGCTCAAAGTGGTCAGCAACCAATCAGTAGGCTACGATAACTTCGAAATAGAAGCAATGAAAGAAAGAGGAGTTGTCGGCACTCATACACCTTATACACTGGATGACACAGTAGCAGATCTGGCCTTTTCTTTGATTCTGTCTTCCGCAAGACGTGTTGCCGAACTGGACCGTTTTGTCAGAGCGGGAAAATGGGGAACCGTTGAAGAGGAAGCGCTTTTCGGAGTTGACGTTCATCATCAAACGTTAGGCATTATCGGCATGGGCAGAATTGGCGAACAAGCAGCGAGACGCGCCAAATTTGGTTTTGATATGGAAGTGCTTTATCATAACCGCCATCGCAAACAAGAAACGGAAGACAGCATCGGCGTTAAGTACGCTGAGCTTGATACATTGCTGGAGCAATCTGATTTTATTCTGCTCATTACGCCGCTGACAGATGAAACGTACCAAATGATAGGAGAACGTGAATTTAAGATGATGAAGGATTCAGCAATTTTCGTCAATATTTCCCGGGGAAAGACAGTTGATGAAAAAGCGCTGATTCGCGCCCTTCAGGAAGGCTGGATCAGAGGAGCCGGCTTAGATGTATACGAAAAAGAGCCTGTTACCCAAGATAACCCGCTCTTACAGTTGGATAATGTCACATTACTTCCTCACATTGGTTCAGCAACAGCTAAAGTGCGGTTCAACATGTGCAAACAGGCTGCCGAAAATATGATCGCAGCCATTCAAGGACAAACACCGAAAAATCTTACAAGAGAATTTCAATAAAAAAAATCCGGTCTGATACAGACCGGATTTCATATTACCTATGCTGAAGAACAGCACGCTTATAAATATGGCGGGTAACGATATAATAAACAGCCTGGAACACAAAATAAATGAAGATGACAATTACAGCCTCAAGAAATAAGTTGGAATTCAGCATATTGCTTAACGCTGCATACGCAAAGCCGGCGTGAATTGTACCCGCAATAAATGGGATGAAGAACAAAAATCCAATTTGCTTTCCAAGGATCGAGTGAATCTCTTTGTCCGTAATTCCCATTCTCTTTAATGCTAAAACTTGCACTCTTGTATCTTCTATTTCTGTAAACATCCGCAAATACAGCATGCTTCCTTGCACGATAAAAAACAGCACGCTGACAAACAGACCAATAAACAGCATTAATGCAACTCCCTGCTTCACGATTTGATAGCTTGGAGCACGTGTTTGAAAATCAGATGTATGTTCTTTCGGCACCATGTTTTCAAGCTTTTCAGAGACATCCACCGTCTCCTGCCAATGCTCAAGCTCATAACCTACCACTCTCATCTGTTCCTTCAGCGGCACATTCTGTGTCAGACTGTCAAAGCTCTTTTCGCTGACAACCAATAAACGGCTGACTCCGTCGACTGACATCAGTATCCCTTTGTTTTGCTGCTTTTTCATAGTGTAGGAAAGTGTTTTTCCTGACTTCATATGAAATGCCGCTGTTTCCCCTTCTCCAAATGTGTCTTTCACCATCATTTGAAAAGGAACATTGATAAATGCCTCATTTTCTTCTAAATGAATAACTGGGAACCCTTTTTCCTTTGCGACTTGATTATAGATATTTGCTGGAATCAGTAAGGCTTCCGTTTCTGTTTTCTTGTTTCCATACGGCAAATCTGATTGGAAAGTGACCGGAATCCCTGTTGTATCGACCTTATACTTGATAACAGCATGAGCTTTTTTCAATGTATGCTCAGCCGTCTCAGGCTTCATGACCTGAAATCGCGACGCGTCTTTTTCCACCCAGGAAACAGACTGAGGAATGCTTTGCTCCTCCTGCGTTTGTAAATCGGAATAAAACATATAGATGACACCTGTAGCCGTGAGTATAACCGCTGTAATGACAGAGGTTAAAAACAGCATGCGTGCATGATCCTTCAGCCTGAATATCATGTTGGAACGCACAATGATATTCGTGCCTTTATAAAAGCTGTTTTTCTTTCTGTACAGCATGCGGAAGAACGCCACACTGCTTTGGGTAAAAAAGAAATACGTCCCGATTAATACTAAAATCAAAATTGGAAAGACACGAAACATCATATCGATCGCATTGGCTGTTGCAGATAAGTAATAGCCGCTGCCAAGACAAAGCAAAGACAGCACAGTGAGCCATTTCGAATAGACCGGCAGGCTTTTCGGCTTTTGGGCCGATTTAATCAGTTCAATGATTTCCAGCTTCCGAATCCGCCCCAGTGATAAAATGAGCAGCGTCTGAAACAGGATGAGAAAGCCGACAGCTGTCATCACAAACGCTTTCGGTACAATGGCAAACGAAATCGGCACCTTCACGCTGAGCATCCATGTCATGATCATAAAAAACAGTTTTGAAAATAAAAGGCCTGCTCCAATGCCGGCCGCAATCGCTGCAAGAGAAATAAGTGATTGCTCATAATAAATCATCTTGCGAAGCTGCTGCTTTGATGTGCCAAACAGCGTCAGCAGGCCAAACTCTTTCTTTCTTGCCTGTAAAAACGCCGAATTGGAATATGTGATGAAAAATATACAAAACACAATGATGACGACAAGAGCTGCGCTCAAACATGTTTTGACAAGGCTTCCGCCATATATATTGTCTTCATTGACATCAGGATGAAAAATAAAAGATGTGAAGACAAAAAACACCGAAACGGCAAACACACAGCTTAAAAAGTAGGCAACATATCGTTGCAGATTCCCAAGAATGTTTTTACGGGCGATGGTTCTCAAATTCATGAAAATCGCCTCCCAACACACTCAAGGTATCCAATATACTTTGATAAAACACCTGCCTGTTTGTTCCTCTGTGAATCTCTGAAAAGAAACGTCCGTCTTTAATAAACACAATCCGTTTACAGAAGCTTGCCGCTGTGGCATCATGCGTAACCAATAAAATCGTCGCTTCCTTTTCTTCATTCAGCTGAGCCAGTGTGTTCATCACTTGCTTTGCCGATTTTGAGTCGAGGTTTCCTGTCGGTTCATCTGCAAGAATGAGGGCCGGGTTGTGAATAATCGCTCTGGCACAAGCTGCCCGCTGCTGCTGCCCGCCCGACACCTCGTATGTACGGTGGTCAAGAATATGCTTGATTTGCAGCGTATCCGCCAGTTCATCCAAACGGGCTTCCATTTCTCTCAGCTTTACCTTATCCAATGCGAGCGGCAAGAGAATATTTTCACGTATCGTCAGCGTATCAAGCAGATTAAAGTCCTGAAAGACAAAGCCGAGTTCTCTTCTGCGAAACATAGCCAGATCCTGGTCCTTTAACGTTTTCGGCTGAATGCCGTTGATCATCATCTCGCCCTGCGTCGGCTTATCAATGGTAGCCAGCAAATTCAGGAGCGTGGTTTTTCCGCTTCCAGACGGCCCCATAATCCCGACAAATTCTCCTTTTGCCACACTGAGATCAAAGGCGCTGAGCGCTTGATATGAGATTGTCCCTTTATTTGAATAGTACGTTTTCGATAGGTTCGTTGTTTGCAACACGTTCATGTTCTGCTCCTCCTTTTTCTTTATTATAAAAAGGAAGTCAGCATCCTCCCATCGAACTTTCTTGCAATTCCGCTCCCCAACCTTACAATGCTGTCACATTCACGAGGGTGTCACTTGAAAACACGATGGTCATCACAGTGCCAGTTCCTTCTTTTGATTCCGCATACAGCTTATGGCCGAGACGGCTGCACACCTGTTTGGCTAAATAAAGGCCCATTCCAGTTGCCTCTTTCATGGTTCGTCCGTTTTCTCCGGTGAAAAACGCGTCAAAAATCCGCGGGAGATCCTGCGGCGGTATGCCGATTCCTTTATCAGCAACCGACAATCGTGTCTCATGTCCCTGTGTTTCAATCCGGATTGTAATAGGGTCTCCCACACCTTGCTTTGAATATTTTAAAGCGTTGAAAAGGATTTGCTCGACAACAAAGGAAAGCCACTTTTGATCACTGGAAATCTGAACGGCATTTGGCGGCACATGTAATGTTGGAAACAGGCGCCGTTTAATAAACTGACGTTTTTCCTGATTGATCAGTGAACGAACCATTTCGGCCAAATCAAAGGTTTGCGGCTTTACATCAAAGGCGAATTCCTCCAGCCGGGCCGTTTGCAGCATCATATCAAGACCGTGGCGAAATCTCTCATTTTCATCCTCCAGCTCCTCTAAAAACGTCGGAAAAGAAGAAGAGGTTCCGTTTTTTCCTTCTTGAATCATTAAAGAAATGACAGATACCGGTGTTTTCATATGGTGGACCCATTGATTGGTGAAGGTATAATGCTGCTTTTGCTGATTGATATATTGTGAGAGCCTGCTTTCGTATTGCTGCCCGAGTGCGTTGATTATTTTCGTCCAAAGCGCTTGCTCTCCTGTTCTTGGCTTTCGGGCTTTCAAAGACTGTCCGATGTCATTTGCAGCAGACGTTTGTTCTGCAAGCTTTTTGACATAGGTGAGAAAGGAATATTGCCGAACGTAGTCAGCTGCAAAACCGGCAGCTAGAAGAACACCAGGCAAAATCCATATATACATCATATTTTCTTTAGATGGTTCTGCGCCGCTCTCTATGATGCTTAAATACGCAATCAGCATGCTGGCCCCTATCCCTAATAATGAAAATAGTATAATGGCGAAACGGTCGATGAGATAAGTCTTTAACACTCCGCTTCATCCTTCCGATTGACTTGAAATTGATAGCCTTGTCCTCTGATTGTTGAAATACAATCTTTCAGTCCGGCATTCTCCAGTTTTCTCCGCAGCCGGTTGACATTGACCGTTAACGTATTGTCATCGACAAAATCAACGTCATCCCATAACGCCTCCAATAGCTCATCACGAGAAACAATTTTTTTATGCTCCCTCACAAAAATCGAGAGAAGCTGGAATTCTTTTTGGGAAAATAGAATCCGGGTGCTGTCCCATTCGGCCTCATTCTGATCAGGATAAATCGTCAGCCCGCCAAGTTCCAATATTCTTGATTCCTGCGGCAGAGAGGGCGAATATTCACCGTATGTGCGGCGCAGGACGCTTTTGATTTTGGCCATCACTACCTCTAGATGGAACGGCTTTGTGATATAATCATCGCCGCCATTTTCAATCGCAATTACCTGATTCAGCTCATCGGTCCGCGCTGAAATAAAAATAATTGGCGCATTGGAAATGGTACGGATTTGCCTGCACCAATAAAATCCGTCAAAAAAAGGCAGGTTAATATCAAGCAGGACAAGATCAGGCTTCATTTCTGCAAATTCCAATTTTATATCATTCAGCTGTTCAGCAATTTTCACTTCATATCCGTATTTTTGAAGATGACCGCCCAGCAAAGAAGCAATCCGCTCATCATCTTCCACAAGCAAAATCCGATACACGTTGATCCCCCTTATATGTACATCACGATGATTTTTCTAGAAGATTCCAAAATTATTATAGCATGTGCAGAATAGTAAATCGGTCTTTTTCTTTTCATTATGATAGAATGATAAAGGTAAAATTTTCATAATAGGCAGGTGTCGTGATGAAGAAAATCATGCTGTTTCTGGCCATTACGTCAATTCTTTCAGCATGTCAGCCCAACTATACCGGGAAATACATAGAAATTGGGGATACACTAACTGAATATAGCAAAGAGTGCTTTAAAGAGAATAAAATTCCTTATAAATACGAAAAGGGAAAACTGTATATCCCGGAAGACGCATTTGATACAGCAATCAATACTTGTTCATAAGAAAAAGCCTGCAGTTAACCTGCAAGCTTTTTACGTTACAAAAAATGAGTATTTAATTTCTCTTCAAATTCTGAAGGGCCCATATCCCTTTTTTGAATGTCACCGCCGTTTTCATGAATTGTCAAATGGCGGTCTGACATGACCATCCTTCCGCTCGGCGTCAGCTTTGAGGCAAGCGGTGATTTGTTAAAAGGAGATTTTTCATGAGAGTGAATCATGTCCTTCATGTTATCTAAATCACAGAGATCACTCTCTTCAAGGGTAAAGGCGTACCCAATTTGCCAGCCTTCTCCTTTGTCCATCAGCAGCAAATGGCTGCCCTTTTCTGTCTCTTCTTTTTTGATTCGGAATAACCCGACCGGTGACTGTACCGTTTCTCCGGAAAGCGGTATCGGCTGGAGCGCAAGGTTGATGCCGAAGCCGATATCAACGAGATAATCGCCGTTTTCCGCAGACAGCAATACAGCAGCATGCGTCCCTTCTAGCGCCCATCCCTCTTGATTGCCTGCATAAACCGTTCCTCGAATGAGCTTCACATGAAACCCGGCCTCACGCAAGACAAAATAAAGGAAACCATTTAAATCGTAGCATAGGCCGCCGTGCTGATCTTTGAGCAGACGTCGCCACAGCTCTTCTTTTGTGATCTTATAGTTCTCTTTTGCTAGTACGGCACGGTTTTCAAATGGAAAACGGTATGCCATTGCTTTGAGAAAAAGGGGAAGATCACCGAAGCTGACATGGTCTTTCTCCCAGCCGATTTTCTGAAAGCAGTCTTTTAGAAAGTCACTCATTTTTATCACCTAAACTTCTTCTTGAACGTAAGCAGCCAGCTTCTCCAGCGCCTCTTGTTCATCTTCCCCCTGGGCAATCAGGGTAACCTCAGTGCCTGTACTTACCGCCAGGCTCATCAGTCCCATGATGCTTTTGGCGTTTACTTTTTTCCCATCCTTCTCAAGAAACACATCTGACGTAAACCGGTTTGCTTCTTGTACAAACAAAGCAGCAGGACGTGCTTGCAGTCCTGTCTTTAATCGAACTTCCACTTTCTGTTGAACCATAAGATCTCCCCTTTTCTTTACGGTTATTTTAAAGTGACGGTTTGCCCAGTCCGCAGCTGTTCTGCGATTTCGTCAAGTTTTCTCAGCCTGTGATTGATTCCTGATTTGCTGATTTTCCCACTTGCTACCATTTCCCCCAGCTCTTTCAGCGTCACTTCCTGATAATCAATCCGCAGCTGCGCGATTTCCCGAAGTTTTTCAGGAAGCGCCTCCAGACCGATTCTTTCATCGATGTATTTAATATTTTCCACCTGTCTCAGCGAAGCGCCGATCGTTTTGTTTAAGTTGGCTGTTTCACAATTGACGAGGCGGTTGACCGAATTTCTCATGTCCCGGACGATTCTGACATCCTCAAATCGCAGAAGCGAGTTGTGAGCGCCGATTATGTTCAGAAACTCTGTAATCTTTTCAGCCTCTTTTAAATAGGTGATGTAGCCTTTTTTCCGTTCAAGCGTTTTGCTGTTTAACTGAAACTCATTTAACAGGTCACATAATGAATCGTTATGCTCCTTATAAAGAGAGAAGATTTCTAAATGATACGAGGAGGTTTCCGGATTATTGACCGAACCTCCTGCCAAAAATGCCCCTCTCATATAAGAACGCTTGCAGCATCTCTTTTTGACCAGCTCTTTCGAAATACTTCGTTCAAACACAAAGTTCTCCCCGAGTATTTTTAAATCCTCTAAGATCGCTTTTGCATTTTCTGAAAAACGCACAATATAGACGTTATTCTTTTTCAGCCGCATTTTCTTTCTGACCAGCAGCTCGACCGACACGTCATATTGTTTTTTCAGCAATGTATAGATGCGGCGGGCAATCGCCGCATTTTCAGTTTGAACATCGAGTACGAGATGGCGGTTTGTAAATGATAAAGCTCCATTCATCCGGATGAGTGCAGACAGCTCGGCGTTAATGCAGCAGTCTTTCACTTCCAAATTGGTTAATTCTTTTTTTGTTTCTGATGCAAATGACATATAGCCACCTCATTTCAAGGCTTCATTCTTTCAGTAAATCAACAAGAAGAGAGGCCACTTTATGTGTATCGTGACGAATTACGTCATTTTTATACGTTACGATTTGGTCTCTGATGACTTCAAGCCCCATCGCTTTCAGCTCTTCGATATCAAAATCAACAGGACGTGCGGATTCCATTTCGTATTTACGCTTTATTTCGTCGGGAATGTCTTCACTGTTCACTAATATCGTATCAATAAAACCGCAGCCCATATGCTGATTGAGCGCTTTCACATGATCAGCAGCGGTGTAATGGAGCGTTTCACCGGGCTGAGTCATCACGTTGCAAATGTATACTTTTTTCGCCGGCGCCTTTATCACTTCTTCCCCGATTTTTGGGACGAGCAAATTGGGAAGAATGCTTGTATAGAGGCTTCCCGGGCCGATAATAATCAAATCCGCTTCCCTGATCACGTCTATTGTTTCCGGCAGCGGATCAATCTGTTCAGGCGTGAGAAAAACACGCTTAATGCGCTGTCCGTATGCCGGAATCGTTGACTCGCCTGAGACCACGCGACCGTCTTCCATCTCAGCATGCAAAACAACACTGGTATTTGCAGCCGGCAAAACCTTCCCTCTTACATTCAGCACCTTGCTCATTTCTGTGACAGCGTGAAAAAAATCACCGGTTATATTTGTCATCGCTGCCAAAATCAAATTCCCGAGAGAATGGCCTGTTAAGTCATTCCCTTTATTGAAGCGGTGCTGAAAAAGATCTTCAACAAGCGGCTCCACATCGGATAAAGCGGCAAGCACATTTCTGATGTCTCCGGGAGGCGGAATTTTCAGTTCATTCCGCAGACGGCCAGAGCTTCCCCCATCATCGGCAACTGTTACAATGGCCGTGATGTCAACGGGTTTATGCTTTAGGCCCCGAAGCAATACAGAAAGACCTGTACCGCCGCCAAAGATTGCGATTTTCGGCTTTTGTCCCATCTTATTTCCGGCTTCTCTTTTCAATGTCCCGGTGAGTAACATGAGTATAGTAATCCTTTTTGAAATAATCAGCTAAATTCTCGGCTAATGTCACAGAGCGGTGCTGGCCCCCTGTGCAGCCGATCGCAATGACAACCTGGCTTTTTCCTTCTCTTTTGTAAGATGGAAGCATAAAGCTCAGCAGATCAATTAATTTCTCATTGAACTTTTGCGTTTCATTCCACTTCATGACGTAAGAGGAAACCTCTTCATCCTTGCCAGTCAGCGGCCGCATGCTTTCGATATAGTACGGATTCGGCAAAAATCTGACATCAAAGACGAGATCTGCGTCAATCGGGATACCGTATTTAAAACCAAATGACATCACATTTACGGTAAATGTCTCTCCTTGGTTTGAGGCAAAGTGCTTTACAATTTTTTCGCGTAAATCACGCGGCTTCATGTCAGATGTATCGTAAATGATCTGAGAGCGGCCTTTTAATTCCTCAAGCAGCTCTCGTTCCAGCGCAATGCCTTCAAGCGGCAGGCCAGTCGCTGCCAGCGGATGCGAGCGTCTCGTTTCTTTATATCTTGTGACGAGAATGGAATCCTTCGCGTCCAGGAATAAAATTCGCGGTGTGATCCACGGATTTTCGGCCATTTCATCCAGCGCTTCAATCAGCCGGTCAAAAAATTCGCGGCCGCGCAGATCCATCACGAGCGCAACTTTGCTCATTTTCGAATTTGATTCCTTCATCAGCTCTAAAAACTTCGGAAGCAATGAAGGCGGAAGATTATCGACGCAGAAATAGCCGAGATCTTCAAAGCTTTGAATCGCGACAGTTTTCCCCGCTCCCGACATTCCGGTTATAATGACAAGCTGAATATCATGTGATTCACTAACACTCATCTTTCTCCCCCCCTGACTTGTCTTTCTATTTGATGTGCTGTGGGTCTAAACGATAACTGAGCAGCTCAAAGTCCGGTGTATACGTAAATGTGCCGTGCAGCAGCCCTTGTCCCTTCATCATAAAATCAAGGATATGGCCGTCTCCAGGGGCCATAGGCAGGTTCTGAATGTCATTGACATCGTGCCACTGCAGTTTCCCTTCCTCCGATTCTGATACATTTTGTCCTGTATATGAATCAGCGACAAACGTAAACATCATCCACTCGGAGACAATGTGGTCACCGTCTTTAATAATAAAGGTAAAAACGCCTTTTAATTGAGGATTTATGATATAGATACCAGTCTCTTCTCTGTACTCTCTGATGACGGAGTCTCTGACTGATTCTCCGCTCTCCATCTTGCCTCCCGGTGCGACCCACCAGCCGCGTCTCGGCTTTTGAAGCAGAAGAACTTTATCATCCGTCTGAAGCACACAATTTGTCACTCTTTGCAAGTACGTCACCTAACCTTCGTCCTGTCATCGTCTCTTTATTATACCGCTTCAAGATGCCTCCCACAATGAAGAGACATTGACAATCTTTTCTTCTATTTTACAGCATATTCATTCGTTAATTCAGATAATTTTGCTGTAATCAGCATTCATCTTTTATTTTTGGACAAAAAAAGGACACGGATAACTGGAGAATCCGTGCCAAAAAAGTGTATTCATTATAAAAAGGGGGTCAATTACTTTATTAATCATAACCGAAAAGCATTACACATGTGTTACAGCGGAATTAAAACCCAGTAACGTAATGTGAAACTCGTATGACAGCCCTTTTTATTTTAAGGTTTTCAGCGTTTCTTGGAGCTCTTCGACATAATGCTGAACGCTTTGTGCTGCAATGCTTCCGTCTCCTGTAGCCGTTACGATTTGGCGCAATGATTTTTCGCGAATGTCTCCGGCAGCGAAAATCCCTTCAACCTTAGTTTCCATGCGGTCGTTTGTTTCGATATAACCTTCTTCATTCGTAATGCCCAAGTTTTCAAACGGTTTAGACAGAGGAAGCATGCCGATGTAAATGAATACGCCGTCTGTTTTGAATTCACTTTCTTCACCGGTTACCGTATCGACAAGCGTTACGTTACCGACTTTGCCGTTTTCCTCATGAATTTCCTTCACGGTTTTGTTCCATAGGAAGTCAACTTTTTCATTATCAAATGCTCTCGCTTGAAGAATACTTTGAGCACGGAGTTTATCACGTCTGTGAACAATCGTTACTTTTGAAGCGAAACGAGTCAGATACACGCCTTCTTCAACCGCGGAATCTCCGCCGCCAACAACGACAAGTTCTTTGCCTTTAAAGAAAGCGCCGTCACATACTGCACAATAAGATACACCGCGTCCGCCCAATTCTTTTTCGCCAGGCACGCCGATTTTTTTATATTCCGCACCTGCAGCAATGATGACGGCACGCGCTTTATATTCTTTTGAACCGGCTTTGACTACTTTGTACTCTTTGCCGTCAACGACTTCTTTAATATCGCCATAAGCGTATTCAGCGCCGAATTTTTTCGCGTGTTCAAACATTTTGTTAGAAAGCTCAGGCCCAAGGATACTTTCGAATCCAGGATAGTTTTCTACATCTTCCGTATTGGCCATTTGTCCGCCAGGAATTCCTCTTTCAATCATTAATGTCGATAAATTCGCTCTTGATGTGTATACAGCGGCCGTCATCCCAGCAGGGCCCGCGCCGATTATAATCACGTCATAAATTTTTTCTTCTGACACACTATTCACTCCTTAAACCATCTTTTCAAGTTTGGGCTCTTTCTTATATGATAAGAATCCCCATCAAACGTATTCCTTACCCATATCCTATAAAATCTCATGGTGATACGCTATTTTTTTGCTCAACACGATTAAATGTATTCGAAAAGGGTATATGTTAATAAAGAAAGAGCCTTCTGTTTATAGAAGGCCCTTGTCATATTTATTATTGAACAACACGTCTTACAACGCCTTTAAATGCTTTTTTCCAGTAAGGATTGCTCATAGAGTCAACAGATACGCCATGAGATGTATTGTCGTTTAGGAAAGTACCGTTTCCTAAGTAGATTCCTACGTGTCCATTTGTTTTGTAAGTGTCAAAGAACACAAGGTCTCCGCGTTTCATTTCAGATGCGCTGACAGCTTGTCCTCTGCCAACTAACGTATCAGTTGTTGTTCCGCCTACAGGTCCAAGGTTAACACCTGCAGAAGCGTATGCCCAGCGTACGAATGATGAGCAGTCAAAAATACGGTTGTTGATATCAGATTGGCTGCGTCCGCCGCCAAACTTGTACGGAGATTGTCCTACAATGCTTGAACCAACGCTGATCGCGCCTTCAATTCCGCCGGAGTTGCTGATAACAGTGCCGCCTGAATCGCTGTTTGAGCCGCTGCTCTTCTTAGAAGATGAGCCGTTAGACGAACTGTTTGATGAACCGTTAGACGAATTGTCTGAAGAATCATCAGCTGAGCTTGCTTTTGCTGATTCAGTTGTAGCCGTTTGGCTGTCATCTGTTTGTGTTTCATCAGATGCTTTTTGTGCTTCTTCCTGCTTTTTGATCAAAGCAGCTGCTGCTTCTTGTTCTTTTTTGATACGTGCTTGTTCAGCTTCAGTATTTGCTTTTTGATTTGCAAGTTCAGACGCCTCTGATTTTAATTCAGAAATCGCTTTAGCCGTTTTCTTTTGGCTTGCTTTTGCTTCGTCGAAAAGCTTGTCTTTTTCATTAAGCTGTTTATCAAGGTCTTTTTGCATTGTTTCTAATTTAGCCAATGCAGCTTGAACTTCTTTCAGCTTGTCATTCAAATCCGCTTCAGAATCTTCGAGCTTCGCTTTATCCTGCTCTTGCTGTTTGATTAAATCTTTGTCTGCGTCCACAATAGATGAAACCGCAGTCGCACGAGAGATAAAGTCACCAAAACTTGTTGATCCTAGAAGAACATCTATGTATCCTTGAGATCCGCCGCTTTCCTGTAAAGAACGAACGCGTTTTTTCAGGATTTCATTGCGTTTTTCGATGCGTGCTTCTGTTTCTTTAATCTCTTTTTTCAGTTTTTTGATTTCTTCTTTTGTTTTATCGTTTTCTTCTTTTTTATCTTCGATCTTGTTGCTTGTATCAAGCGCCTTAGCGTTAATGTCTTTCAGTTCTTTTTCAATCTTTGATTGATTTTCCTGAAGCTCAGTTAATTCTTTTTCCTTCGCTTCAATGCTGGAAGCAACCTCAGATTGCTTGCTTTCGATTTTTTGTTTCTTTTCATCTAATGTTTCCGCCGATGCAGTTTTACTTGTAAATGGGATCAAAAAACTGCTTGTCCCGATGACGGAAGCCAAACCAAGTGTCAATAAACTCTTTCTCACTTTTTATATCCTCCCTTTTACTGTGAACCTGTCCTCATTTGGAATCGTATTTTGAACATCAAGTTTCGTTCCTCATACTCTACGAGGAATGATGGTTGTTTATGGTTAATTATTCTGTGCATCTCTTATTCTGGTTGTATAGCGTTTATTTCACATCATATGTAAAAAACACTAATTCCTTATGTACGAGAATCATTATACCATCAAGTTTCGACAAATTAGCGATAAATTTTATTACATTTATATTTCAAACAGATGTCAAGTCACACATCATTTGTCATTTTTCTTAAACGTGTAAAAAAACTGTCGATATTATTTTCTTAATATAATCTACCAAACAAAAAAGAGTCGATTAAACAAATCGACTCTTCAAAATATACTATTCTAGAATATCATCAATATATTTCATATATTTCGTTAACGTTGCCGGAGAGATGCCGAATCGGGCCGCTGTAGCTTTTTTCGTGTCTTGCTTGCCATGGGCTTCTTTCCAAATATAACAGATTGCTGCCGCCCAGCCTTTCTCATTCTTCAGCGGAGCGGCTGCGCGGATTTGCTGGATGACATGGAAAACCCAGCAGCTCATGACTTCTGTTTTCATCTCTTCTTTTTCAGCTTGCTCTAATAATTTGACCGTTTGATAGGCGAAAAGCGCATCCTCTGAAACGTCAGCAGCCACAGAATCTCCATTCAGAAGCAGCTTTACAAAATGATTTTCAAAAGGAGCAGTGATTCTCTTTGAGCGTATCACCGCTTCAAGATGCTCCGTTTCTCCCTTTGTACTGCTGATATAATAGGCTGCGAGACGCTGCTCTACAGATGAAGGAAGTGCTTCCCTCCGCTCAACCCAAGGGGCAGGGCGGTCTTCTCCGGGATATTGCGACTCGACTTTTCTCCAGATCGTCTCGGCAAAGTCGGCATGCCCCGTAAAATAAGCGGAGCATGAGAGCCAGTAAAAGAATGTGTCGTCACCTTCAAAGCCGGTTTTATATAATGATTTGAGCCATTTATATCCAAGCTCGTAACGGCCGACAAGCGCCAAAGTAGCCCCCAGTTTATAACGCTGTTCCAACAGCATCGGATAGACATTAGAGAGCTGCTCACTCAATTCCGCCACTTTTTCATCTTCTCTTTCATAATAATAGAAAACGAGAAGATTGCATAAGGCGTGAAGATTTCCTTCATTATGAGAAAGCACTTCATACGCGGTTTGCTTCGCTTTTACAACGTTTCCGGAATAGAAATAGGCAAGCGCCAGATTGTTGTATGCTGACCAAAGCTCCGGATATTCAGCTGTGATTTCCTCAAGCGCCGCAACCGCTTCAGCAAGCTGGCCGCTTTCCAGCAATGATTTTGCCCGATCCTGTTTCACCAGCAGTTCATCCTGATCATACAACGAATCCTCAATACCATCGTCTCCTAGATCGAGCAAATCAAGCAGACTATCGTTTTCTTCCGCGAATTCACCGTCCGGGTCCGCATCAGAATAAGCAGCCGCTTCTTTATAAGCTTCTTGAAAGAGCCCCAGATGGGCAAAGTTGTTCGCTTTAAAGTAATGGCACTCCGGCATTTCGGCCTCCAGATTAGCCATAATATAGTCAAGAAGATCGTTCGACTCTTGATACTGGCCCATTTCCGAGTAAATGACCGCAAGCTGTGAAAGCATCTCTGAATCCTCCGGCTCCAAATGAACCGCGCGCTGGATCAGTTTGCTTGCCCGTTTCAGATTGCGCTCTTTATACGCTTTCAAGCCTTTATGAAAAAAATATTGTCCATCTTGAAGCAGCTGGACAATTTGTGCGTGATTTTTATGTTCAGAAGTGTGTTTTCCCACAACTACCCTCCGTTTTATACAATATTACCGTCAGTAGTATACCATAAATCGTAAGCCCCTCAATAGTTCAAAAGGAAGGATTGGGAAATTCCCTCCTCTTTTTTATTGGCTGATTCGACCAAAATTTACCCGGCTTTGTTTTCTAAATCCGCGTTCATTTTCAGCTGCTGTTCAGCAAAATCACGATAAAGACCATGGGAAGCCATTAATTCATGGTGTGTTCCACGGCCGGTGATTTCCCCTTTTTCAACAAACAAAAGCTGGTCCGCGTCTACAACGGTAGATAGGCGGTGAGCGATAACAATTGTTGTGCGGCCCTCCATCAGCACCTCAAGGGCCTGCTGAACTGACTTTTCAGATTGGCTGTCAAGACTTGAAGTGGCTTCATCAAGCATAAGAATGCTTGGGTTACGGAGAAGCGCTCTCGCAATCGCGATTCTTTGCCTTTGTCCGCCTGACAGCATGATGCCGCGTTCGCCCACTTCTGTATCAAGCTGATCCGGCAGCTCCTTTATGAAATTGAGCGCATATGCCATCTCCGCGGCTTTTTCGATCTCAGCATCTGTTACATCTCGTTCTAACCCGTAGCAAATATTTTCTCTGATTGTCCCCGACATTAGCGGACTTTCCTGTGATACATATCCGATATGCTCCCGCCACGATTCAAGCGAATAAGTGTCAACCGGCTCGTCCCCCAGCCGAATAGTCCCTGCAGTCGGAGAATAAAAGCGTTCAAGCAGCTTAAACAGCGTCGTTTTCCCCCCGCCGCTCGGACCGACGATCGCTGTCACTTTCCCTGCTTCAATGACAGCGCTGATTTCTTTTAAAATCAGCTGATCAGGCTTATATCCAAAAGACACGCGATCAAGCTGGATAGGCAGATGCGCATTTTCGATTTGTTTTCCCGTCACTGTATCTTCCTCTTCCTCTGCCAAGATCTCAATCATTCGTTCTGTTGCACCGATTGATTTTTGCAGCTGTGTGAAGAATGTTGTAATCTGGCCCATCGGCATAATAATTTGGAACAAATATAAAATAAAAGCCACGAGCGCTCCGGCCGTGAGCTCCCCTGAAGATACCTGCATGCCGCCATATCCGATCACTGCGACAAGCGCTGCCATTAGCACGAGTGAGATAAGCGGGCCGACAAGTGATTGAACCTTAGCTTCACGAACGCCAAGCTTAAATAATGAGGAAATCCCCATTTTCCCGCGCCCATATTCGACATCCTCCGCATTTGAAGCTTTGACAAGTCTGATTTCCGGGAGAATTTGGTTAAGAAGGCCTGTAAAACGGGCCGTTTCATCTTGCGTTTCCCGTGAAATGGAGAACATTTTCCGTCCAATCGGCACCAAGATAAGAGCGGCCAGCGGAACGACCACTAACACAAGCAGTGTCAGTTTCCAGTTCATAATAAACAAGATTGTCAATGATCCAATGACAGAAATGATGCCTGTAATGAATCCGCTGATATGGGTTGTAATCAATTCTTTGACAACCATCGTATCGTTCGTTACACGGCTGACTGTTTCTCCGGAAGCATTTGAATCGAAATAAGAGACAGGAAGCTTAATTAATTTCTTCCATAATAAATCCCGGAGCCCGGAGATGATTTTTTGTCCATTATAGTTAAGCGCATAGGTGGCATAAGCGCTTAAACCTGCCTGAACGAAAAACACCAGTGCGATCAACCCGATTTGCGTGCCTGACAGATTTGACATAGAAAAACCATCGACAAGCTGCTTCGTTAATAATGGAATGAGCAGGCTGACCAGCGTGGTTACAACACTGAGGGCAAGCGCAAAGGCGAGCTTTCCATAGGAAGGATTTGTCCGTCTTACTAAGGCAAAAAAGGGTTTCAATTTACTTTTAGATTTTTGTTTCTGGGTTGGCATATATTTTCCTCCTGTTTCAACGTTCAGAAAGGTGAAAAGTCATAGCAAAAGGATGATTTTTACTCTTTCTCAATCATATCAATGGCGAGAGACTTTTTCAGTATATTTTTGCCGTGATGAAAATAAAAGATCTCCCACTCATTGTTTGAATAGGAGATTTTTTATGTTAAACATCTTTTACTGGTTTCTTTTTTCTGTAAGTCAATGTTACATCCTGCTGTCGCAGGTCTTCAATTATCATTTTGTACCGATCAACTTTTGCGGTATGTTCTTCTTTTATCATCTGAAGGGCAGCTTTTCGTTTTTCGCTATTAGACTCAAGCTCTTCTTTTATTTTTTTTACAATCAACCCTTTTTGCCCTTTGATTTCCTCTTTTAATGAAGACTCAAATTTCTTTGTCAGGCTAAGAAAGTCGTTGATCGGTTGATTGAGGGTGCCCGCTTTCCCCTTCATTTCATATTTGGTCAGAAACATATAGGTGGTTGATACAATTTCTGTTTCACTTTCTGAAAATAAAGAAGTCACTCTTCAAAATCCTCCTAAGGCTGAAAATCAAATAACTGAGAAATCATTTCTTCTTTTTCAAACAGCTTTTCAATACTCTCGCGGATATTTTTGATAAAATCTCTTTTTTCTGTTGTCTGTTTTTTTAATTCAGCAACAATTCCATCATTAGCAGGAAGCGCACCAGTGTGGAATGATTCATGAACTGAGATTTTCTCCAATTTATCGAATGTGTGGCTGAAACCAGCTGCAAGCCGGAATTGAAGATCGAAGGCATAATGCGAAGGGTTTTCTTCCATATGATGAATCGCCGTGGTGATCGCCTGTTTTTTGTCTATGAAGTCTTCATCGATTTCCTGACTGTAAACCTTCTGGTACTTAGAAATCGCTTCTTCCATATCTTCAACGATTTTCATACCGTTTTGATAGATTCTGACAGCGGATGAGAGATTGACTTGAATCGTTTCTCCCGAGCCGCTCTTGCCTGTAAAGTAAATATCGGAGCCTTTATAGCTGAAGCCTTTTTCCTTCGACAAGGCGTTGAGCATTTGAACGATGCTGTGGCCGTCGACGATGAGTTTTAGTGCGTCTTTTGTTTCTGTGTCGAGTGTTTTCAATGAGGACAGAATTGATTTTACGTAGTCCACTATTTCACCAACGTCTTTTAAAGCTTGCATAAATTGGCCATGCTTTAGATGGTCAATGAAATTCTCGTACCGTAATTCTATGCCTCGCATACTCGCATTAATATTCGTTAATTCTTTTTTGATCACTTTCTTTTGCGTTTCATCAATATAACCATTTTCAGCTAACTGATCTACGACCGGTCCGCTGTTTCTCAACAAGGTATGAAGAAAACCTAAAAACGACGGCAGTTCCTCTTTTATTCGGCCATACATTTGCTTAACATCATCAAAATGCTCATATAGGACACTTACTTTCTTTAAAGCGCCGTCTGTGTTTTTCACTCTTTCAATCAGGTCTATGTCTATCCCGCTGGCAGCCTTTATAAAACCGTTCAAGCCGTCTTTTTCATAGTCATCCTTATATTTTTGAAGGAATTTTTGAATTGACCTTACATCTTCGTCAGGAACCCCATCCATAATGTTTCGGATGCCTTTTACACTTGTATTTGTATCTGCCATCTTCACATCACCGAATGTAATGAAATCGGCCTTGCCGCTGACTCCATACAGCGGGTCATCTTTTGAGATGCGTTGGGTGATGTTTGTTGTTACACCTTTGTCTTTGTAATATTTTTGGATTTCTTTTTTTAACTTTTCTGGTGGGATATCATTAATATCTTTTAAGCGTCTAATATGAAATTTATGCATTAACCTATCTCTCAAATTCAAATCAGTTGCTAGTAGGTGGTCAACGCTTATTTGAGCTCCGTTAACCCCATAAACTTCATCAAATTCTCCGTCAATTAATTGAACCATCAGCTGATTATTATTTGCCAGTGAGTGCCCCATAGCAAAGGTCTTTAAATCATTAGAATTCTCTGTTTCTCTTTTGGCATTTCTTACAAACTCTTTTGTCGCTTGGTACTGGCTGTCATCTATCCCTAAAAAGAGACCAAAGAAATTGTATGACCAGTCTTCGTTATCAGCACTCCCCTCTGAAATAATATGAAGTTGATTAACGTGTTGTTTATCATCCTTAATATAAATAGCTGTACCATCATATCCGGACTCTCTTATTGATATATCTATTTTCGAATTTTTTTTAATAAGTTCATTAGATGTGTATATTTCCACACTTTTTGGAAGGTCTCGATGTGTTTCTTCTTTGTATATTCGACGCACCTCGACTTCAAAATCTGTTTTAGCTCTCTTTATTTCACTTTCAGTATCAGAAGCAAATCTTTCTTTATAATCGTACTCCAAGTCAATTAAACGCAGCTTTACATTTTCATTTTCAAATATATTCTTATTTTCCATTTTCTCTATTTCTCCTTTTTTACTTTTAAAAAGGTAATAGAATCAATTATTTTCCGAACTTTTTTTTCTGCTTCTTCTTCCTTTAATGAACAAACCTCTTTACCCTTATAGCAAGAAAAACGAAAAGAATACTCTATTCCTAAATAATCCTCTTTTTTAGATTTAACATAACCAAAAAATCTATAAGAAAAATTATTCTTTTCATCCACATCATCAAAACTGCTTTTCTTTTGAGCAGAATATACAATTTTATCAGATAGCTCTCTTTCTTCGTATTTTCCTTTATAGCTATTTCTGCCGCTTACAATGTCAAGCATTGTATCCTTGTCATTCGCAAAACTTTTTTCTTGATGATAATCTAATTGCCCGTCATATTGAATGTTAGTTTTTTTATTGAAACTATCAAATACTATTGTTTCCTCATTTTCACCTTTACTTGAAAGATCAGGTACGTACTCTCCATCCTCCGGAAACAACATCCTAAACCCATTCAGCTTAGATTCCAGCAAATAATACCCTGGCTCCTCTTCTTTCGTTGACACCATGTACTCTCTCGTTTTCTCGTCCTGAAACGCCGGAACCTGCGGCAGGTCTTTTGGATCCATGTCTTTTGGTTTTACCGCTTCTGTTTTATTGTCATTTGTGCTGTTTTTATCATTGTCATTCATACTGCATCCTCCTGTCAGGGCAAGTAATAAGCTGAAGCAAATAAAGATGATCTTTTTCATTACGAACCTCCACGGGTTTTGTGAGAATAGTATTCTATTTTTATACCAAAAATAATTCTATTGACCTGGTAAAGAGATGATTATTTCATCCTTTTTCATGTTACATCATGGCGGAATTTGGATAAATAGGAAATCAGACTCGGTTTTGGTCTCCTTTTATTAACTAATCATGTATAATACCCCACACACCTCTATATACCTATTACTTTTTTCACAAAACAAAAAGAGCCGTATCATACGGCTCTTTACTCTTCTTTCTCAGAATGTCGTTTTTTCAAGACATCAAGCACATCATCTAGCGGCAAGGCTTGTTCTCTGAGCAGGACAAGCAGGTGATATAGCAGGTCTGCCGCTTCCCATTTGAGTTCCTCATGGTCCTGGTTTTTCGCGGCGATGATGACTTCGGATGCTTCTTCTCCGACTTTTTTCAAAATCTTATCGACGCCTTCACGGAAAAGGTACGTGGTATAAGCTCCTTCAGGCATTTCCGCTTGGCGTTCCGCGATTACGCGCTCCAGTTCGTTCATGATGCCGAATCGGCCCGCGGCCTGTTCTTCTGTTTGTTCCTTTGTAAAACAGCTGTAGCTGCCAGTGTGGCATGCCGGGCCTGACGGTTCTACGAGTACGAGCAGCGCGTCCTGGTCGCAGTCATACCGGATACCTTTAACCGCTTGCGTGTTCCCTGAGGTTTCTCCTTTATGCCATAGCGCTTGGCGTGAGCGGCTGTAAAACCATGTTTCCTTCGTTTCCAGCGTTTTTTCGTACGATTCCTTGTTCATATAGGCAAGTGTCAGCACTTCTTTGCTTGCCGCATCCTGCACGATGGCAGGAATTAATCCGTCTTCGTTAAAACGCAGTTCATCTGCCTGTTTCATCTCACATTCACCCCGTACTCTTTCAAGTATGATTTCACTTCTTTAATCGATGTTTCTTTATAATGAAAAATTGAGGCGGCCAGCGCAGCGTCGGCTTCCCCTTTTGTAAAAGCCTCAAGCATATGCTGCGCGCTTCCCGCGCCTCCCGAGGCGATAACAGGGACGGGGACAGCTTCAGAAACAAGCTTTGTCAGCCTGTGGTCAAACCCTTTTTTCTCACCGTCAGAGTCCATGCTTGTCAGCAATATTTCTCCTGCCCCGCGTTTGACGCCTTCTTTTGCCCACTCGGTGACCTCCCAATCTGTTTTCTTTCTGCCGCCGTGCGTGTAGACCTTATATGTGTCAGATTTTTTGTCATACTTGGCATCGATGGCAAGAACGATGCATTGGGAACCGAAAAACTCGGCTCCTTCTGTAATCAGCTCAGGGCGGAGAACAGCTGCCGTATTCACCGACACTTTGTCAGCTCCGGCACGCAGAATCGTTTTCATATCACTGAGCTGATTGATGCCGCCGCCGACTGTAAACGGAATCGCAAGCTTCGCGGCAACCTGCTCCACGACGTCAACCATCGTTTTTCGTCCTTCATGCGAGGCGGAGATATCAAGAAAGACCAGTTCATCCGCACCTTCCCGGTCATACACTTCGGCAAGTTCAACCGGATCACCGGCATCCTTCAATTTGAGAAATTGAATTCCTTTGACAACGCGTCCTTCCTTGACATCAAGGCATGGAATAATCCGTTTTGTGATCATTTGCGCTTCACCCTTTCAAGCGCCTCGCTCAGCGTAAACTGATTGGTATACAGCGCCTTTCCGATTATCGCTCCAGAGACGCCATCCGTCTGATAGCGGGCGAGGGCTTCGAGATCCGTGACGCAGCTGACTCCGCCGGAAGCGATCACCGATTTCCCCGTTTCCTTAGCAAGCTCGACCGTGCTTTTAACATTGGGGCCTGACAGCATTCCGTCTGTCGCGATGTCAGTAAAAATAAAGACTTCCGCACCTTCATTGGCCAGCTCTTTGCCCAGTTCAGTTGCCTTAAGGGTTGATGTTTCCAGCCATCCCTCTGTTGAAACAAAACCGTTTCTCGCATCCAGTCCGATTGCAATTTTCTCGCCATATTGTTTTAGCATTTTTTTGACAAACGGAGGGTTAGAAACTGCTGAGCTTCCCAGGATCACCCGATCGACTCCTGCTGATAAATATTCATAGACGTCATTTTCAGAACGGATCCCGCCGCCGATTTCGACTTTCAGGTTCAGCTTTTGCGCAATCTCAATCACATGGCGGTCATTCACTCTTTTCCCTTCTTTGGCCCCGTCGAGATCAACGAGATGGATCCATTCGGCACTCTCTTTCGCAAATAATGCAGCCATGTCGTACGGTGAATCGCCATATATCGTTTCCTTATTATAATCCCCTTGAACAAGGCGGACACATTTGCCGTTTCTCATATCAATTGCCGGATATAATGTAAAAGCACTCATTTTTTCACCTTCTGTTCTGCTGCTAATTTCGTGAATTGGGTTAAAATAGACATTCCGACCGTGCTGCTTTTTTCAGGGTGAAATTGGGCGCCGAAGACGTTCCCTTTTCCGACTACAGCAGGCACTCGCACACCATAATCGGCGCTTGCCAGAAGCGCATCCCCCTCCATCCCGTCAATGTAATAAGAATGAACGAAGTAAGCGTAGCCTTGTTCTGTTTCAGACAGCAGCGGAGATTCGTTATGAAAGAAAAGGCGATTCCAGCCCATATGTGGAACCTTCAGCTTGTTTCCTTTTTCATCTTCTGCTTTCAGCCTGACTGCTTTTCCTTTTAGCAGCCCGAGCCCTGAAGCGGTGCCGTTTTCTTCGCTTTCTTCAAATAAAAGCTGCATGCCAAGGCAGATCCCGAGAAGCAGCCTGCCCTCTGAGACCATATCGTGAATCAATTGATCGAGCTTCGTGTGGCGCAAATTGTCCATCGCGTCTCCAAATGAACCGACTCCCGGCAAAATGAAGGCATCGGCTTCTTTCAGCGCCTCGGGCTTTTCAGAAACAAAGTACGGTACGCCGACACGCTCAAGCGCCTTTGAGACACTGTATAAATTGCCCATTCCGTAATCTATCACACCGATCATTTACAGCATCCCTTTCGTTGACGGTATTCCTTTAACACGCGGATCGATCGTTGTCGCTTCATCAAGCGCGCGTCCCAGCGCTTTAAAAACGGCTTCAATCATGTGGTGGGTGTTTGCGCCATAATGAACGATGACGTGCAGGTTCATCCGGGCTTCGAGCGCCAGCTTCCACAAAAATTCATGTACAAGCTCCGTATCAAAAGTTCCGACTTTAGCAGCCGGGAAGTCAGCGCGCATTTCCAAGTGCGGCCGGTTGCTTAAATCAATCACAACTTGAGCAAGTGCCTCATCCATCGGCACAAACGCCGAGCCATAGCGTTTGATTCCTTTTTTATCACCCAACGCTTCAAGCAGCGCCTGCCCTAAGCAGATGCCGATATCTTCAGTCGTGTGGTGATCATCTATATCAACATCGCCTTTTGCGTTAATGGAAAGATCGAATTGGCCGTGTTTCGCGAATAAATCCAGCATGTGTGTCATAAACGGCACGTCTGTTTTGATATCCGCCTGTCCATCACCGTCTATTGCGAATGCCAGCTCAATATCTGTTTCGTTTGTTTTTCTAACGCGTTCCGCTTTTCTCATTTAGATTCCTCCGTTCTCTCGCTTCAATTGATCTTGCATGGGCTTCTAGCCCTTCCAGTCTGGCAAAAGCCGCGATGCTTTCGGCATGTTCTTCAAAAGCTGATTGGCTGTAAGAAATAATACTCGATTTCTTTTGAAAATCCGTTACGTTTAGCGGACTTGAAAATCTGGCTGTTCCGTTTGTCGGGAGCACATGGTTCGGTCCGGAAAAATAATCACCGACAGGCTCAGGGCTGTATCTGCCTAAGAAAATTGCACCCGCATGTTTGATTCTGCCAAGCAAAGCATCGGGAGACTGTGTGAGGATTTCTAAATGCTCCGGCGCGAGCGTATTGACAGTATCAATCGCTTCATCCATTGTTTCTGCCACATAGATACAACCGTAATCACTCACTGAAGCTTCCGCTATTTCTCGTCGCGGCAGGGTTTTCAGCTGCTCATTCACCTCGGCTGAAACCGCCTCGGCCAGTGCCATGGAATCTGTGACAAACACACATGAGCTGAGCTTATCGTGTTCCGCCTGTGAAAGCAGGTCGGCCGCAATTTCATGTGGTATCGCTGTTTCATCAGCCAGCACGACGATTTCACTAGGTCCGGCAATCATATCGATATCGACATCGCCGAACACCTCCCGTTTGGCAAGCGCGACATAAATGTTGCCCGGACCCGTGATTTTATCCACCGGCTCAATGCTTTCTGTTCCGTATGCTAACGCCGCGATCGCCTGAGCACCGCCCATTTTGTAAATGTCTTTTATGCCAAGCTCAGCAGCAGCAACCAAAACTCCCGGAGACAGCCGACCGTCTTTTCCCGGAGGCGTGACGAGAACGATTCTTTCAACGCCCGCTACCAGCGCCGGAATCACATTCATCAAAACAGATGAAGGATATGCGGCCGTTCCCCCTGGCACATATACACCGGCGGAATCAAGCGCCGTCACCTTCTGTCCCAGCATTGTGCCGTCCTTTCTGTGATAAAACCAGGAGGATTGCAGCTGTCTTTCGTGATATTCCCTAATATTTTCGATTGCCTGCCTAATCACCTGAAGAAGATGTGAATCCAGCGAGGTGTATGCCTCCTCAATTTCCTCTTTTGTGACGAGCGGGCTGTTTATGTCGATACCGTCAAATTTCGCTGTATAGCTGCGGACCGCCTGATCACCGTTTGCCTTTACATCTTCAATAATGGTTCGAACCGCTTTTCTTTGCTCTTCCGTTCCGGCATCGATGGAACGCTTGAGAGAAAGCCGCTCCGCTCCGCTGATGGTTTTGATCTTCATTTTGCCGTTTCTCCTTCCACAACGAGAGATAGGCGGGATGCCATTTCGTCAATCACATCATCTTTCATTCGATAGCTTACCGGGTTGACAATAAATCGAGAGGTAATGTCACAAATTTGCTCCATTTCTACAAGCCCATTTTCTTTCAGCGTCTGTCCTGTGGAAACAATGTCCACTATCCGATCTGCAAGCCCAATGAGGGGGGCCAATTCAATTGAACCGTTGAGCTTAATGATCTCGACTTGTTCTCCCTGCTCTCTGAAATAACTGGAGGCCACATTCGGATACTTTGTTGCGATTCTTGGCGCTACGCCGCTCGAGTCTGTATTCGGAAGTCCGGCGACTGCCAAGTGGCATTTGCTGATGTTCAAATCCAGTACCTCATATACATCGCGCTCTTCCTCCAGCATGACATCCTTGCCCGCTATTCCGACGTCTGCCACGCCATGCTCCACATACGTGGTTACGTCCATCGGCTTCGCTAATATGAAACGGAGATTTTCCTCCGGCACATCGATGATCAATTTTCTTGAATCTTCAAACTCCTCAGGGAGCTTGTAGCCCGCCTGCCTCAGCAGCCCTGCCGCTTCATCAAATATCCGGCCCTTTGGCATCGCCATTGTGAGTAACTTACCCATTTTGCTCTTCCTTTCTGGCACCGATAAAATAAGTGACGTTTGCAAAAGATTTTGTCATCTGGTCGATATTTTCTATTCCCGATAAATCTTGAAGAACCACTTTGTTCCCTTTCATACGTTCTTCATTCGCATACGCGATGGCTTGCGCCCGCTGCTCTTTGCTGAAAATAACTGCGTCTATTTCACAAGGTTCGTCTTTCATATGAAGGGCTTCAATCAGCCGGTCGATCCGAAGCCCAAAGCCTGTTGCCGGAGCAGGTGAATCAAAATGGCCCAGCAGCTTGTTATAACGGCCGCCGCTTCCAATGACAAAACCGACATTCTCAGCGTACACTTCAAATAAAATCCCTGTGTAATAGCTCATGTGGCTGACCATATTCAGATCCAGGCGGACATTTTCCGTACATCCGTAATCCTCAAGAATGTCCCACAGCGCCTTCAGCTCATCAACCACGCTTTTTCCTTGTGCAGAATCGACAATTTCCTCAGCACGTCCGCATACTTCTATGCCTCCCCGCAATTCGAGGAGCTCAAGCAGCCTGCTTTTATCAATGGAGGAAAGCGGGAGAGACTTGACATGCTCTCTGTAGCCGACGTAGTTCTTTTCATATAAGAACCTCCGCAGCACATCAGCTCGTTCAACGTTTCCGAGCACCTCAACAAACAAAGCATCCGCAATACCGGCATGGCCGATGGCAATTTTAAAGGATGCCAGCCCAGCGTTTTTTAATGCACCGACGACTAAAGCAATAACCTCCGCATCCGCGCTCATCGTGCCGTCACCGATTAACTCCACTCCGACCTGCTCGAACTCTGCAGGACGTCCGCCTTCACGTTCCTGAGCCCTGAATACATTTGCCGCATAGCCGACTCTGAGCGGATGATCGTGTTTCAAAAGCTTTGATGCCGCCACCCTTGCAATCGGCCCCGTCATATCCGGTCGAAGCACCAATGTCTTGCCGTCCTGATCAAGAAGCTTAAACAGCTGCTGTTCTTCTATTGCTGACTGGACGCCAACGGTATCGTAAAACTCCAGTGTCGGCGTTTCCATAAATTGATATCCCCATTTATCAATCAAATCGGTTAACGATCGTCTCACCTTTTTTTTCGTTTCGTATAAACCGGGCAGTGTATCTCTCATGCCGTGCGGTTTTTCAAACATAAACATCAACCCGCGCACCTCCGTTGTCATCTTGTGAAGGAAAATTCCGAATCCTTTAGTTCGCTAATATGATAATATGTTAGCAGATGAAAGAATGAAAATCAATGCTTAACTTCAGTCAGGATTTTTTTAGTCCAAATATCCTTCTCCTCATTATGAAAAAATCATGAACAATGTATTAAAGGTACGTAATATCTCAAATTCTTTATGTTTGGCATGCTATAATACAAATCAAATAGAGAACAAGGAGATAAAGATGAAAACACTGCGAACTCTATGTGTCCTGATGATTCTTTCAGGCGTTATTTTTTTCGGACTTAAAATAGATGCAAAAGATATAGATATTCCTTTTTTGGACAGCCTTAAAAAAGTGGTTTCTGATAGCAACACGGGCACGGCCGCGAACGGCAAAAAGGAGCTGAAGGGAAGCGCCGAACCGCTGGATGTCATCCTTTACAATCAAATGGACGCACCCCGTCTCTATAACGGCTGTGAAGTAACAAGCCTTGCGATGGTGCTGAATTACGCGGGATACGACGTGACAAAAAACACCCTGGCAAACCAGATTGCCACAGTGCCTTTGACATACAGCAGCGGATTAAAGGGTAATCCGAATGACGGATTTGTCGGGGATATGGCGAATGGCCCTGGTCTCGGTGTCTACCATCGACCGATCTATCAGCTGGCGAAAACCTATGCCGGAGACAAAGTATCAGATCTGACTGGAAAAAGTATTTCCGCTGTTTATGAACAGCTTGAAAAAGGCAATCCAGTTTGGGTTATTACGACAGCCAACTTTACGCCAGTTGACAACATGCAGACATGGAAAACGCCAAGCGGAACGATAGAGATTACGTACAGCGAACACAGCGTCGCCGTTACGGGATATGATGAGAAATATGTGTATCTCAATGACCCGTATGGCTATAAAAATAGAAAAACCGATAGGACGAGCTTTGAAAAAGCGTGGAAACAAATGGGCAGCCAAGCCGTCGTTATTCAAAAGTAAACATTTGAAAGCCGCACTTTGCTCTATCCCGAGCAAACACGACGATATTCATGCTTTTTGTTTCAATCGGTAAGATCGATCAATTTTCCATTTCCTTTCCAAAATTGTCTTTACTTTCAGGCTGTCTGTTTTTATGATTAAAACAGATTCAGCCTTGCCCCGACCTATGTGAGAGAAGCCGAAGCAAGTCGCTGACGCTTCTCTTGCAAAAAATGAAAGATATCCGGGGAGGATTTTATCATTGAAAAAAATCGTGTCTATCCTATTTATGCTCGGTTTGGTTATGGGTTTCAGCCAGTTTCAGTCATCAACCGCTTTTGCAGCTGACAAAGTGGTTCACGAAACAATTATCGTACCAAAAAATACAACAGATGACGGGAAAGGACAGCGGTTTGTAGCAGGGAAAGAACTAGGCGACGGAAGCCAGTCAGAAAACCAAGACCCCTGTTTTTCGTGTGAAGAGGAGGGAGCAACCCTGATAAATGTGGTGCTTGGTGCACCTGCTGCTGATGGCGTGCACACTTATGAAAACGTTAACATTCAGAATGTGAAGTGGGAAGATGTTGGTGAGGATGCGTTAACGGTGAAGAAGAAAGGAAAAGTGACCATTGACGGCGGCTCTGCTCAAAAAGCGTCTGATAAGATTTTCCAAATCAATAAAGCCAGTACATTCACAGTGAAAAATTTCACGGCAGACAATGGCGGAAAGTTCATTAGACAGCTTGGTGGTTCAGCCTTCCACGTTGATGTGATCATCGATAAGTGCACCATCACAAACATGAAAGAAGGGATATTCCGGACGGACAGTAAAACAAGCACGGTCAGAATGACAAACACACGCTACTCTAATGTCGGTCAAAAATGATTGGCGTTCAGCATATTTACGAAAACAACAATACTCAATTTTAACAAAAAAGTCCGCTGATGTTTATTCAGCGGACTTTTTCAATCTTTCTTGCATTTCTTCCTTTGTATAGATGATCCTCATCGGATTACCGCCAACAAATGCCCCCTCAGGCACATCCTTATGGACAAGCGTTTCGGCGGACACAACTGCGCCATCTCCTATTTTCACCCCGGGCAGAATGGTCGTGTTGGCACCAATCATCACTTCGTCTCCGATCAGAACTTTGCCGATCCGGTATTCCTGAATCAAATACTCATGGGCCAAAATGGTCGTATTGTACCCGATGATTGTATTCGTTCCGACTGAGATCTTTTCCGGAAACATGATATCGGGCATCACCATGAGGGCAAAGGATGTCTGTTTTCCAATCTTCATACGCAGAAATGTACGGTACAGCCAGTTTTTCATCCCTATAAACGGTGTATATCTCGCAATTTGTATGACAATGAAATTTTTGACGACCTTTAAAAAAGGCACCGTTTGATAGACATGCCACAGTGAGTTAGCCCCTGAGACCGGATGACGATCTGTTTTTCTCACAGATTACTTCACTCCAACAATTTGTAATAGATCACTCATTTTCTCAAGCATAAAATCAGGCTCATGCTTCGCCAGCATTTCCGGCCCTTTAATCGTCCATGCGACTCCTGCGGTTTTTGTTCCGGCGTTTTTCCCTGCCAACACATCATGGTAATTATCACCGACCATAATCGCTTCCTCGGGCTTGCTTCCTAGCTGTTTCAGCGCTAACAGCACAGGCTCGGGATCAGGCTTCGCATTTGTCACATCATCAAGGGTGACAACCGTTTCAAAGAATTCGCCGATTCCCGTGAGCTTGAGGCCCATATTGACAGTATCTCTTAATTTTGTTGTCACAATTCCTAATTGAAAGCCGGCTTTTTTTAATACATCCAGGGTCTCATATACCGTTTCATATTCAGTCACGAGTGAATCATGCATGTCATGATTGTATGCTCTGTACATAGCGATCATATCATCACATTTATCAGGGTCCATCGAGGAGAACGTTTCAAAAAGAGACGGCCCGATAAACGCAAGGACATCTTCTCGTTTATACTTGCTCGGATAATAATGCTCCAGTGTATGCAAAAAGGACGCGATAATTAATTCATTCGTATTAATAAGCGTTCCGTCTAAATCAAACAGAATTGTCGTTACTTGTTTGTCACTCATATTGCTTCCTTTCCAACCGCTGAGGGTTTCCACTTTTTCCATGTATGCGCAATAGCCATTGTCAGCAGAACTGCTGTGGTGACACGAATAAGAAGAAGAGGCCAGACCGGTATGCCGAGCGGAATAAAGACAAGTGTATCTTCCACGACCGCATGGCAGGCAACGAGAAATATAAATGCCAATGTCATATCCCGCTTGCTCACACCGTCATCCTCGACAGCTTTGATCATGACACCCGCTCCGTAGGCCAGACCAATCGTCAGCCCCGCCACCATCGTCATAGACGTATTTTTATTCATGCCAAGCAGCTGCGTAAACGGCGACAGCCACCTGGAAAACCGATGCAGCCAGCCTAAATCTCTTAAAAACTGGATGATGATCATCAGCGGGATCACGATTGCCGCCAGCTGCAAAACACCAAGTCCGGCTTTCGTTAAGGCTTCTGCCAGCATTGCCAGCCAGCTGTCCGGCGCAGCACTCTTCGCAGCGATAAAACCGTACTGTGCCGTTTCCTGTCCGCCATGCCAAATGAGGTTGATGACGATGGCTGACACAGCGGCCAAACCGATGCGCACCGCCAATATAACGCCAATTCTGATGCCAACCTTTGCGGCAACTGTCGATTCGATAATCAAGTTATGACAGAATGAAAGCATAACAGCCAAAATAAAGACTTCTTTTACAGACAAATCCAATGTCAAAATCCCGGCAATTCCCGCATACAAATTCAGCATATTTCCCAGTACCAGCGGAATAGCCGCTTCACCAGAAAGCCCAAAGAGCCCCATTACCGGTGTGATCAGCCGTACAAGCCAATCCATGACAGGCGTATGCTGAAGCAAAGTGACCAATAACGTTACCGGGAAAATGACTTTACCGAGTGTCCATGTTGTTTGAAGACCTGCCGCAAGACCGGCCAGAAAGATCTTCTTCATCCCTCATCCCCCTTTGTTGACGTCTACTCCGCGTACCGCTCCTTCGAGTATCCCTTGGCGCGTCTGAAGATGATGGCTGCCACAGCCAAAACAATCAATACGATTGAAATCACCTGAGCGATGCGAAGTGAATCTGTCAGCATTAAGCTGTCAGTCCGCATTCCTTCAATAAAGTATCTTCCGATTGAATACCAAATGATATAGATCAAAAACATCTCGCCTCTTCGCAAATTCGCTCTGCGCAGAAGCAGTAAAACAATAACACCGACAAAGCTCCATAGTGATTCATATAAAAAGGTAGGATGATAATATTGCCCATTGATGTACATTTGATTGATGATAAATTCAGGCAGGTGCAGGCTTTCTAAAAAGGCTCTGCTGACAGCCTCGCCGTGCGCTTCCTGATTCATGAAGTTCCCCCAGCGGCCGATCGCCTGGCCGAGCAAAATGCTTGGCGCGGCAATATCCGCAAGCTTCCAGAACGAAAGGTTTTTCACTCTCGAAAACACATAACCCGTTAAAATGGCGCCAATTAGCCCGCCGTGAATGGCAATGCCGCCCTTCCAGATCTTAATGATTTCTCCCGGATGTGCCGCATAATAATCCCATTCAAAGGCAACGTAATAAATTCGTGCGCAAATAATCGCAATTGGAATGGCAAACAGGACAAGATCAATAAACGTGTCTTTCTGCAGCCCCCGTTTCTCACTTTCCCTCATCGCAATCCACAGCCCGAGCAAAGCGCCGAGACCGATAATGATTCCGTACCAATGGACGGCTAACGGCCCCAGCTGAAAAGCTATCGGATTGAGTGGTTCTATCGCTTCATTCATTTAACGCCAACTCCTATTCGTCTTGTTCACCGTCTTCAATGACGTCCGCCAGCTTGTTCGTAAATTGCTCAGCGGCATTCAGCCCCATCCGCTTCAATCTAAAGTTCATTGCTGCCACTTCGATGATGACTGCCAGATTTCGGCCCGGACGGACGGGAATCGTCAGTTTTGTGATTTCTGTATCAATGATTTTCATGGTTTCTTCCTCAAGCCCGAGACGGTCGTATTGCTTGCCCTGCTCCCAGAGTTCAAGGTTCATAACAATCGTAATTCGTTTATTGCTTCTGACCGCGCCGGCACCAAACAGCGTCATCACGTTGATAATGCCAAGCCCCCTGATTTCAAGGAGATGCTCAATTAATTCCGGTGCGTTTCCGACAAGGGTATCCTGATCCTCCTGCCGAATTTCAACGCAATCATCGGCGACAAGACGGTGCCCCCTTTTCACAAGCTCCAGCGCTGTTTCACTTTTCCCGACGCCGCTTTTTCCTGTGATCAGCACGCCGACACCATATATATCGACAAGAACGCCATGAATCGCCGTGGTAGGCGCCAGCCGGCTCTCAAGGAAGTTGGTTAAACGGCTTGACAGTCTTGTCGTTTTCAGCGGCGATCTGAGGACTGGCACTCCATTTTTCTCAGAAGCGTCAATCAGCTCCTGTGGGATGGGCATATCTCTAGAAAGAATAATAGCAGGTGTTACATCAGTGCACAGAGACTCCATTCGCTGCTTTTTATCCTCTTCCGGAAGCTGTTCAAAGAAAGAAAGCTCTGTTTTTCCGAGAAGCTGCACGCGCTCTCTCGGGTAATATGTAAAATATCCGGCAATTTCAATGCCTGGTCTTGATAGGTCACTCATTGTAATCGGGCGGTTAATTCCTTCTTCTCCGCTGATTAATTCCAAATTGAACTGTTCCATTACGTCTTTTGTGCGAACCTTTGCCACGATATGTTCCTCCTGTTCCGGGCTGCCCCGAGCTTGCTCACAATACTTTCATTTTATCACTTTCAGGCTTGAACCTAAAACAGATTTTATAAAAGGCGGGAAAACACCTCAGCTGGTCTAGATCACTAGTCTGAAAAAGAGTAAAATAAAGGTATTCAAATTCCAGAAAGGCGGATCATCTATGGCAGAGAGTCTTCTTATCAAAGGCATATCGATCGTGACAGAAAATGAAGTAATCAAAAACGGCTATGTCGGAATCAATGATGGAAAAATCAGCACAGTCTCAACAGAACGGCCCAAGGAGGCATATTCAAAAGAGATTCAAGCACCTGCGGATTCCGTTCTGCTTCCCGGCATGATTGACATTCATATCCACGGGGGCTATGGAGCGGATACGATGGATGCAAGCTTTTCCGCCCTTGACATCATGTCGTCAAGACTGCCCGAAGAAGGCACGACGAGCTTTTTAGCCACAACGATTACCCAAGAGCATGGGAACATTTCTCAAGCATTGGTGAATGCAAAAGAGTGGAAAGCGGCTGAAGAATCCTCTTTATTAGGTGCGGAACTGCTCGGCATTCATTTAGAGGGCCCCTTTGTTTCACCTAAAAGAGCTGGAGCGCAGCCAAAAGAGTGGATCAGGCCTTCTGATGTTGCGCTGTTCAAAAAGTGGCAGCAGGAGGCGGGCGGACTGATCAAAATTGTTACACTTGCGCCGGAGGAGGATCAGCATTTTGAACTGATCCGCCATTTGAAAGACGAATCGATTATTGCGTCCATGGGGCACACAGATGCCGATTCCGCATTGCTGTCGGAGGCCGCCAAAGCAGGCGCAACCCATATGACCCATCTTTACAACGCGATGAGTCCGTTTCATCACCGAGAGCCCGGTGTGATCGGTACGGCGCTGGCTCATGATGGGTTTGTGACAGAGCTTATCGCCGACGGCATCCACTCCCATCCTTTAGCGGCAAAGCTTGCTTTTCTGGCAAAAGGCAGCAGCAAGCTCATTTTAATAACTGATTCCATGAGGGCAAAAGGACTGAAGGACGGCGTATATGAATTCGGCGGCCAAAGTGTGACGGTTAGAGGACGAACAGCTCTTCTTTCAGACGGAACCCTTGCCGGTTCGATCCTCAAAATGAACGAAGGCGCACGGCATATGCGTGAGTTTACAAATTGCTCTTGGACGGATATAGCTAATATAACTTCTGCAAACGCGGCCAAACAGCTGGGCATCTTTGACCGAAAAGGCAGTGTGGCTGTGGGAAAAGATGCAGATCTGGTGATTGTCAGCAGTGATTGCGAGGTGATTCTCACCATTTGCCGCGGAAACATTGCATTTATATCCAAGGAGGCTGACCAGATATGAAAGTAATGGAATGTCAAACGTATGAAGAGCTAAGCCAAAAAGCAGCCAGAATAACGGCAGATACAATCAAAGAAAAACCTGATGCTGTTCTCGGTTTAGCGACAGGCGGCACGCCGGAAGGCACATATCGCGAGCTGATCCGCCTGCACCAAACTGAGAGTCTCTCATTTCAAAACGTCACTACGGTTAATTTGGATGAGTACGCCGGACTTTCAAGCAACGATCCGAACAGCTATCACTTCTATATGAACGACCGTTTTTTTCAGCATATCGACAGCAAGCCTAGACAGCATTTTATTCCGAATGGAAATGCAGACGATTTGGAAGCTGAATGCAGACGGTATGAACAGCTAGTTGAATCCCTGGGCGGCACTGACATACAGCTTCTCGGCATCGGGCGAAACGGACACATCGGCTTTAACGAACCGGGAACGTCTTTCAAGTCGCGAACTCATATTGTGACATTAAATGAGCAAACCCGCCAAGCGAATGCAAGATATTTTCCTTCCATAGACAGCGTACCGAAAAAAGCACTGACAATGGGAATTCAAACGATACTCTCAAGCAAGCGCATTCTGCTGCTCATTTCTGGAAAAAGCAAAGCGGAAGCTGTAAGTAAGCTGTTAGAAGGAAACATAAGCGAAGAGTTTCCCGCATCTGCTTTGCACCTGCATTCCGATGTTACGGTTTTGATTGATCGTGAAGCCGCGTCATTAAGACCTTGAAAGGAACATGCTGACTTATGAATATCAATAAACAATCGCCTATTCCGATTTATTATCAGATTATGGAGCAACTAAAAACCCAAATTAAGAGCGGAGAGCTGCAGCCGGATATGCCTCTTCCTTCTGAGCGAGAATATGCCGAACAATTCGGGATCAGCCGGATGACGGTTCGCCAGGCGCTTTCTAATTTAGTGAATGAAGGCTTGCTCTATCGCCTGAAAGGGCGGGGCACCTTTGTCAGCAAGCCAAAAATGGAACAAGCACTTCAAGGGCTGACAAGCTTTACCGAGGATATGAAAAGCCGCGGAATGACACCAGGCAGCAGGCTCATTGATTATCAGCTTATTGATTCAACTGAGGAGCTTGCAGCTATATTAGGCTGCGGGCACCCCTCCTCTATCCATAAAATCACTCGGGTGCGGCTGGCAAATGACATTCCGATGGCGATAGAGTCCTCACATATTCCCTTTGAGCTTGCGGGTGAATTAAACGAATCACACTTTCAGTCGTCGATCTATAACCATATCGAAAGGTACAACAGCATACCGATTTCCCGTGCCAAACAGGAGCTTGAACCAAGCGCTGCCACCTCGGAAGAAGCACACATTCTTGGTATCCAAAAGGGAGCGCCTGTCCTATTAATCAAACGAACAACATATCT
>Ga0153917_1000178_pt1 | contig 57582 bp, 50 predicted proteins | sample TSFL001MetaG_FD_104695 | JGI IMG/M metagenome (GOLD analysis project Ga0153917, IMG submission 104695) | Attine ant fungus gardens microbial communities from Florida, USA - TSFL001 MetaG | ecosystem: Host-associated > Fungi > Mycelium > Unclassified | place: USA: Florida, Paynes Creek Historic...
AAGGCCTACCTGCTGGCCATCGTCGGCGCCGAGTACATCCTCAAGATGCTGCCGCGCGGCACCCACGACTTCAAGAAGTTCATCCGCCCGTCCGAGCTCGGCGCCTGGAGCCGTGTCGCCGGCCTCGAGGTCAAGGACATCATCGGCCTGACCTACAACCCGCTGACCAAGCACTACAAGCTGAGCAGCGACGTTGACGTCAACTACATGATCCAGACCCTGCGCGAGGAATGAGCATGCGTTTGCGAGCAGTACTCTTCGACATGGACGGCACCCTGTTGGACACGGCGCCGGATTTCATCGCCATCTGCCAGGCCATGCTGGCCGACCGTGGCCTGCCGGCCATCGATGACCAGCGCATCCGTGACGTGATCTCCGGCGGCGCCCGGGCGATGGTCGCGACCACCTTCGCCATGGATCCGCAGGCTGAAGGCTTCGAGGCCCTGCGCCTTGAATTCCTGGAGCGTTACCAGCGCGACTGCGCGGTGCACAGCAAGCTGTTCGACGGCATGGCCGAACTGCTCGAGGACATCGAGAAAGGCAACCTGCTGTGGGGCGTGGTCACCAACAAGCCGGTGCGCTTCGCCGAGCCGATCATGCAGCGCCTGGGCCTGGCCGAACGCTCGGCCCTGCTGATCTGCCCGGATCACGTGAAGAACAGCAAGCCTGACCCCGAGCCACTGATCCTCGCCTGCAAGACCCTGGACCTGGACCCGGCCAGCGTATTGTTCGTCGGCGATGACCTGCGAGACATCGAATCCGGTCGTGATGCCGGCACCCGCACGGCGGCGGTGCGTTATGGCTATATTCATCCTCAGGACAACCCCAACAACTGGGGTGCGGACGTGGTGGTGGACCACCCGCTGGAACTGCGCAAGGTGATCGACAGCGCCCTGTGCGGGTGCTGACCTGACAGACCAACGGCCAATCCTGTGGGAGCGGGCTTGCCCGCGAAAGCGCTCGATCAGAGCACATCGTTGCCTGGGCTGACACACTCGCGGGCAAGCCCGCTCCCACAGGGCCTGCACCGCCCCATAGAGACAGGGAATACGCAATGTTCGACTACACCGCCCGCCCCGACCTGCTCAAAGGCCGGATCATCCTGGTCACCGGTGCCGGTCGTGGCATCGGTGCCGCCGCCGCCAGGGCCTATGCTGCCCTGGGCGCTACCGTGCTGCTGCTGGGCAAGACCGAGTCCAACCTCAACGAGGTCTACGACCAGATCGAAGCTGCTGGCCATCCGCAACCGGTGGTGATCCCCTTCAACCTGGAAACCGCCCTGCCCCACCAGTACGACGAACTGGCGGTGATGATCGAGGACCAGTTCGGCCGACTCGACGGCCTGCTCAACAACGCCTCGATCATTGGCCCGCGCACACCGCTGGAGCAGCTCTCGGGCGACAACTTCATGCGGGTGATGCACATCAACGTCAACGCCACCTTCATGCTGACCAGCACGCTGCTGCCGCTGCTCAAGCTGTCCGAGGATGCGTCGGTGGTGTTCACTTCCAGCAGCGTCGGGCGCAAGGGCCGGGCCTACTGGGGTGCCTACGGGATCTCGAAATTCGCCACCGAAGGCCTGATGCAGACCCTGGCCGACGAGCTGGACGGCATGGCCTCGGTGCGCGCCAACAGCATCAACCCGGGCGCCACCCGCACGGCCATGCGCGCCCAGGCCTACCCGAGCGAGAACCCGCAGAACAATCCGCTGCCTGAAGACATCATGCCGGTATACCTGTACTTGATGGGGCCTGACAGCACCGGGGTGAACGGGCAGGCGTTCAACGCCCAGTAATAACCCTTGGGGACTCCTTCGCGGTTTTATCCGCGAAGGGCCGAGACAGGCACTACAAGACAGGTCTACCCAGCGACTGCCATGGAAGCTGCCGACAACCTCACCCGGCTGCCAATGCCGGGCGCAGCCGCCCTGGCTGGCGCTGCTCCAGCTGCATGCACCGCTCCAGGAACAGGAACATGCAGTCATAGCTCTTGCAGATCGTCCTTCGCAGCTCGGCCCTCAAGCCCGGCGTCGGGTTCTCCCCAGCCAGCGTACAGATGATCTCCAGGGCCTCCCACGGATGCGCATCATCGTACTGGGCGTGCATCTTCAACCATTTCATGGCGCGCTTGCGGGTGTCCTCGGGAAACCCCAGGGCATAGGTGTCGGTGGAGCACACAAGCGCCGCCCATTCTCCCGTCGCCCCTTCGATCGCATAGTTGGTGGCGGCCATGGACAGCGCCAGCGATTCGGTCGCACACACCCGCCAGCACCAGTCATTGAGGCCATTGAGCTCCGGCGGCACCTCTTGCGCCTGAAGGTCGGCCAGGGTTACGCCATGGGCCTGGCACCAGTGCAGCCAGTAGTCGGCATGGTTGAGTTCGACCCGGATGTTGCGCATCAGCCAACGCCGCGCCATGTCTTCGCCAGGGTGACGGGCGAAGCGGGTCTTGGTCAGGTTATGGGCCATGTACAGGGAGAACTGTTCGACCACCGGCCAGCCACCGATCAGGTACTGGCGGATGGTGGCCTGTCTGAGCTCGCCGTCGCGCAAGCGCTGGTAGAACTCATGCTCCACCACCCGCCGCTTGCTTTCATGGCATTGCGCGATCAACTGCTGGGTCCAGTCGGGGTAGCTGGCAGGGTCCATCAACGGACCGATCCGTACGAAGGTATCAATCACTTTTCCGCTCCTTGAATCCTTGTGATTCCGGACGACACCTTCGTCAGCGAAAGGTCCCAGGCGCCCGGTGCAATAGGGGCCTCGCGGCAATCCGTTGGCGCTGCAGGCTGTCGCAGGTGAACACCTGCGGCCGCTCGATGAGGTAACCCTGGGCATAATCCACGCCGATCTCCTGCAACGCCTGTTCAATCAACGGCGTTTCGACGAATTCGGCAATGGTCCGTTTGCCCATCACATGCCCGATGTGATTGATCACCTCGACCATGGCGCGGTTGATCGGATCGTCGAGCATGTCTTTTACGAAACTTCCGTCGATCTTCAGGAAGTCTACAGGCAAATGTTTCAAATATGCGAATGACGACATGCCGGCGCAGAAGTCATCCAGGGAGAACTTGCACCCCAGGCCCTTCAATTCATTGATAAAGCGGATCGCACTGCCCAGGTTGGCGATGGCGCTGGTTTCGGTGATTTCAAAACAGATCAGCCGCGGTGGGATCGAGTACTCGCCAAACAGCCAGCGCAAGTATTCGAGAAACTTGTCATCGCCAATGCTCGACCCTGACAGGTTGATCGCGCACATGGCCAGCGGCCCCTCCCTGCCCTCGTCCAGGCACTGGCGAATGACCTGGAACACGTTGCGCACCACCCAGCGGTCCAGGGCGGTCATCAAGCCATAGCGCTCGGCGGCCGGAATGAAGGTGCTGGGCAGGATGGTGCGGCCGCTTTCGTCATGCAGGCGCAGCAGGATTTCGAGATGGCCCGGCCCCTCCATGGAGGAAAGCGGGGCGATTTCCTGGGCGTAGAGGCAGAAGCGGTTTTCCTCCAGGGCTACGTGCAGACGCTGGATCCAGGCCATTTCACCAAAGCGCAGGGACAGCTCGCTGTCATCGGCGTGATACACCTGGACCCGGTTGCGACCCTTCTCCTTGGCCATGTAGCACGCCATGTCGGCCGCCCGCAGGGATGCCTCCAGGGTGCCGGCCGGCTGGGTGATGTGCACCAGCCCCACGCTTACCGTGGTGACGAAAGGGCGGCCCTTCCACACGAAATGCAGGCTCTGCACCGTCTGGCGCAACTGCTCGGCGATGCGCTCGGCCTGCTCGGGCGGGCAGTTCTCCAGCAATACACCGAACTCGTCGCCGCCCAGACGCGCCAAGGTGTCGCCCTCGCGCAGGCCGGCCTGCAACACCGCGCAGATATGGCGCAACAGCTCATCGCCCGCGGCATGGCCACTGGTGTCGTTGACCAGCTTGAACTGGTCCAGGTCCAGGAACATCAGCGAATGCCGCCCCGCCTGGCGCGCCAGGCTGTTGAGCGCCTGCTCCAGGCGATATTCGAACTCGCGCCGGTTGGCAAGGCCGGTCAAGGCATCGTGGGTGGCCTGCCAGGAAAGGCTGGCGATGTACTGGCGCTCCTGGGTCATGTCATGCAGGGCCAGCACCAGGCCGCTGACCTGGCCGTCACTGTAGATCGGTGAGCCGACCAGGTTGATCGACACCGTGCTGCCATCAAGGCGCTGGATCAGCCGGGCGTGCTCGGAGCCGCCCTTGAGGCTGCCGCTGAGCACCTGCTCGACCAGGGTGCGGTTGTCATGCTCGGCATGCTCGTCCACCAGGCTGAACAGCGCGGCCAGCGGCATGCCCTGGGCCTGGCCTGCCTGCCAATGGGTCAAGTGTTCGGCGGCGGGGTTCATGTAGACGATGCAGCCATCGACGTCGGTGGTGATCACTGCATCGCCGATGGATTGCAAGGTGATCTGCGCCCGCTCCCGCTCCGCCTGCAAAGCCTGGGCGAAGGCCTGGCGCTGGGCCAGCAGCTTGCTCGAACGGCGCCAGGCGATGCTGATGAGAAACAGCGCCGTTACCAGATTGGTGATCATCAGCATCCGCAGCAACATCCGCGACCCTTCACCCAGGGCATCGCTGAAAGCCTTGGCGGCCGGGGTCACGCCCTCGTTGATGGTAACAATGCGTGCCCGCCAGGCATCTACATCGTCGGCACTGACCGCCCCTCGGACAAAACCTTCGCGCATTTCTTCGGCCACCTCGTCCAGCTGGCGCAGGTAGTCGTCGCCGATATCCCAGTAGGCAATCGCGGTTTCCATGTAGCTGACATGGCGAAAGTGGCGATAGAACCAGATGATCCGGGCCGCGTCGTCAGGGTGGTTGCCTCCCTGCAGAACGCCTTTGCGCGCAGCTTCGACATCCGGGTTGGGCTGGTCCAGCGCCAGGCGCAGCTCACGATCGCCCTTGGGCACATCGATTGCCTGCAGATAACGCTGGTAGCTGCGCTCGTCACGGGTGTCGGCGTAGAGGTTGAGGTAGTAGATGGCGTCTTTCTGGGCCTTGGACCATAGGCTCTCGCCCGCCACATAGGCGCGTACCGCAGACAATGCGTAAAGACTCATGCTGCCCAGCAGCATCTGGAACATCACAACGGCGATGAAGGGCCAGATGATGCCCAGCAGCCTTGGCGCTTCGAGAGTCCGATTTCCCTTCATGTAATCCCTGTCACTGAGCAGGAAGGCGCATGTCGACCCAGACAAGCACAGCGTAGGTCATTTGCCAGCGAGGCGGCGGGGTTTTTAACGGGATTCGAAACAGGTTCGCCCACGAAAGGACGGTGCAGCAGCGCCTTCACCGGTCAGCTCTGCTGCAGATGCCCATACAGCTTGGCGTACAGTCCACCTTCGGCAATCAGCTGCTGGTGGCCGCCATCCTCGGCCACATGCCCGCCATCGAACACCAGCACCCGGTCCGCCTGCTTCACCGCCGAAAGCCGGTGAGCGATGATCAGCGTGGTACGGCCACTGAGAAAGCGCGCCATGGCCTTGTGCAGGTTGTACTCGGTAGCGGCATCAAGCGCCGAAGTGGCCTCGTCGAGGATCACCACCTTGGGCTCGGCCAGGATCATGCGGGCAATCGCCAGACGCTGGCGCTGGCCACCGGACAGGCGCACTCCGGAACGCCCCACCACGCTGTCCAGACCCTGGGGCAGCGCGGCGATGGTGGCATCGAGCTGGGCGATGCGCAGTGCCTGCCAGCACGCTTCGTCGGAGCATTCACGGCCAAGGGTCAGGTTGGCACGCACGCTGTCGTTGAACAGCGAAGGATGCTGCAAAACGACCGCGACATTCTCCCGCAATGCCTCAAGCCCGATTTCCTGCAGGCTCGCCCCACCAAAACGGATGGTGCCGGCCTGGGCGCCGTACAACCCCAGCAGCAGTTGCACCAAGGTGCTCTTGCCGCCGCCGCTGGCCCCCACGATGGCCACTTTCTCGCCCGGGGCGATGGACAGGTCCAGATGATCCAGCACCGGCTCGTCGGCATAGGCAAAACGCAGGTCACGCACCTCGATACCGACCGTGTCACGCCCCGCGAACGGGTCGACGGCCGCCGGGTACTGCGGCTCGTCGGCCCGCGCCAGCAGTTCGTTGAGCCGGCTCAGGGCACCGCCGGCGGCATAGTAGGCATACTGCAAGTTGAGCAACTGCTCCACCGGCCCGATCATGAACCACAGGTAGCTGAACACTGCCAGCATCTGGCCGATGGACAGGTCGGAGAACAACACCGTGAGCATGGCCGCGGCGCGGAAGATGTCGATACCGAACTGGAACAACAGCCCGCTGGCACGCCCACTGGCGTCGCTCTTCCACTGGGAGGCCACGGCATAGTCGCGCACCTCCCGGGCACGCAGCCCGAGGCGGCCGAGGAAGTAGCCCTGGCGGTTGCCGGCACGGATCTCCTGGATGGCATCGAGGGTCTCGGTCAGGGCCTGGGTGAAGCGTGCGGTGCTGTCGTTTTCCAGTTTCTTCAGGTGCTTGACCCGCTTGCCCAACTGCACGGTGAAATAGATCACCAGCGGGTTGAACAGCAGGATCAGCATGGCCAGCTGCCAATGCATCCAGATCAGGATGGCGGCGGTGCCCGTGAGTGTCAGTACGGCTACCAGGAAGCGACTCAAGGTCTCGCCGACGAACTTGTCCAGGGTATCCAGGTCGGTGACCAGGTGCGTGGTCACCGTGCCACTGCCCAGGCTTTCGTATTCCTTGAGGGAAATGCGCTTGAGCCGCTCGATCAGGCGAATGCGCAGGCGATAGACGATGTCCTTGGCAAGGCCCGCGAACAGCTTGGCCTGCACCACGTTGAACGCCAGCGCGGCCAGGCGCAGGCCAAGGGTGGCCATCAGCATCAGGCCGATGTAGCCCGCCGCCACCTGCCAGTTGTCCGGCAGGAAGTGGTTCATCCATTTGAGCGCTGCGTCGCCATGGCCGAGCAGCACTTCGTCCACCAGCAATGGCAGCAGCAACGGGATCGGCACACTGCACAGCGCAGCGAGCACGGCCACCAGGTTGGCGGCCCACAGGGACTTCTTGTGATGCAGGGCCAGGCGGCGGATTTGCGCCCAGCTCAATCGATCGGCCACGACGGGGGCCTTCCCCGGCACAGGGTCGGACGACCCCGACAGGTCAAGCACAGGCAGCCTGCTGCAGCCAGCGACCGAGCAAGGGTTGCAGGCGCTCCAGAGGCTGGTAGCCGTTGGTCAGCAGTGCCAGCTGCCCCTTGCGCTCGGCCAGCAGGGTCGGAAAGCCGGCGATACCGAGGTCCTGCACCCAGCTGAAGTCGGCTGCGGTGGCGCTACGGACATCGGCACTGGAAAAGGCCTCGGCAAAATGGGCACGGTCGAAGCCGGCCTGCTCGGCCAGCTCCACCAGTTGCGCAGCCCAGGTGACGTCCACGCCCTGCTCGTAGAATGCCCGCTGGATCAACCCCAGCAGAGGCCAGACCCGTTCGGCATCCAGCTCGCGCGCCGCCACCAGGGCACGGCAGGCAGGTTCTGTGTCGTAGACGAAACCGTCCGGCATCGCGCCTTCGAAGCGAAACGCCTGGCCGGTGGCCTCTGCCACCGCCTGCCAATGCTCGAGGATGTAACGGCGGGTCGAGGCATCCAGGGCGCTGCTGCCCGAGCGCAAGCCGCCCGGCACCAGGCGCGTCGGCACGCCAGCCTCACGCGCCTGGGCGATCAGCGCCTCGGCCACTGGGGCGAACCCCCAGCACCAGGAGCACATCGGGTCCATCACATACAGCAGGCGTGCGGACATGCATCAGGCCTCGGCTTTGTAGTTGAAACCGATCGGGTGGGGCTGGTTGCGCGCCTTGGCCAGCTCGATCTGCTTCTGCCGGTCGATGGCGCTGCGCCGGGTCTTCTCGCTCAGGCTGTCCCAGCAGTGCGGGCAGCTGACGCCTGGCGAATAGTGCTCGGACGCACGCTCCTCCACGCTGATCGGATGGCGGCAGGCATGGCACTGGTCATACTCGCCCTCGCTCAGGTCATGACGCACCGTGACGCGGTTGTCGAACACGAAGCAGTCGCCATCCCAGAGGCTCTCCTCCTGAGGTACTTCCTCGAAGTATTTCAGGACCCCACCCTTAAGATGATAGACCTCCTCGAAGCCTTCACCGAGCATGTAGCTGGAAGCTTTTTCGCAGCGGATGCCGCCGGTGCAGAACATCGCGACCTTCTTGTGCTTGCTCGGGTCGAAGTTGGCCTTGATGTAGTCGGGAAACTCGCGGAAGGTCTCGGTCTTCGGGTCGATCGCGCCCTTGAAGGTGCCGATGGCCACCTCGTAGTCGTTGCGGGTGTCGATCAGCAGGACTTCCGGATCACTGATCAGGGCATTCCAGTCCTTCGGCTCGACGTAGGTGCCGACCTTGTGGTTCGGGTCCACACCCGGCACGCCCAGGGTGACGATCTCTTTCTTGAGCTTGACCTTGGTGCGGTAGAAGGGCTGCTCGTCGCAGTAGGACTCCTTGTGGTCGACGTCCACCAGGCGCGGGTCGTTGCGCAGCCAGGCCAGGAGCCCGTCGATGCCTTCGCGGGTGCCGGACACGGTACCGTTGATGCCTTCCAGGGCCAGCAGCAAGGTACCTTTGACGCCGTTGTCGGTCATGGTCTTGAGCAACGGCTCACGCAGCTCGACGTAGTCTTCCAGGGTGACGAACTTGTACAGCGCCGCCACGACGATAGCTTGGGACATGGATCAACTCTCCAGGTGGTCACCCTCGTAAGGGGCGGACCGGATGAAAATAAACAGTTGCAGAAAACCATCGCGGGACAAGCCCGCCCCCACAGGTACAACGCTGTACCTGTGGGGGCGGGCTTGTCCCGCGATGGGCCGCACAGCGGCCCCGATTCGAAGTGGTGAAGTCTACCAGAATGCCGGCAAGGATTTCAGTGCCCGCCGCCAGCGCACACCGGCGAGGCGGGCGCCGCGCCGACCTTGGCCCACTCCTCAGACGTGTAGGTGTGGATCGCCAGCGCGTGGATCTGGCCCATCAGCTCACCCATGGTGGCATAGACCTTCTGGTGACGCTTGACGCTGTTGAGCCCCGCGAACTGCTCGCTGACGATCACCGCCTTGTAGTGGGTCTCCTGGCCACGGCTGTGCATGTGGCTCTCGTTGAGCACCTCAAGGTGCGCCGGGGCCAGGGCGGCCAACTGCTGTTCGATGCGTTGCTGCATGTTCATCGGGCGTCACTCACTTCTTCGCGGGCGCGGCCTTGCCGGCGTTGGGGTCGAGTTCCTTGGTCATGTCATCGAGCAGCTTGTTGACCACAGGCACCGCAGGCTCGAGGCTCTGCTGGGTCATCTGGGCCGACTCCTGGGTTACACGCGGCATCTCGCGCAGGACCTTCTTGCCCAGGGGCGACTCGTAGAACTTGACCAGGTCGCTGAGCTCCTGCTCGGTGAAGGTCTTGGTGTACAGGTCGACCATCTTCGGCTTGATCTTCTTCCAGCCGATGGCGTTGTCCAGGGCGGCGTTGGCCTTGGCCTGGTAGCTGTCGAGAACGGATTTCTTGGAGTCCGGTGCCTTGGTCTGGACGAAGCGCTGGGCGAACATCTGCTGAACTTGCATGTACACCGGAGTGCCCAGCTTGTCGGCGTTGACCAGGGTCAGGAATTTCTCGGCGGCAGCGTTGTGGCTGGCGGTGGCAGCGAATACCTGGCCGCTGGCACAAGCCAGGACGACGGCGGCACAGAGGACGCGAAGACGAGTCATTGCAATTCCTTCATGAAAGAAAGGGAGGCGGCTACCTCGGGGAGAGCATTCTGCGCCGTGCGGGCAGACTGCTCAAGTGGCACGACGAGCGACGGAACCGCTCGATCGAATCAGGGCCTAAACTGCGGTTTCGGACAGACAAAGGAGTGAACGCAGCATGAGCCGTATCGAGACAGACAGCCTGGGCCCGGTCGAAGTTCCAGAGGATGCCTACTGGGGCGCGCAGACCCAGCGTTCACTGATCAACTTCGCCATCGGCAAGGAGCGCATGCCCCTGGCGGTACTGCACGCCCTGGCGCTGATCAAGAAGGCGGCGGCTCGGGTCAACGACCGCAACGGCGACCTGCCGGCCGACATCGCCCGACTCATCGAACAGGCCGCCGACGAAGTGCTCGACGGCGGGCATGACGACCAGTTCCCGCTCGTGGTCTGGCAGACCGGCAGCGGCACCCAGAGCAACATGAACGTCAACGAGGTGATTGCCGGACGCGCCAACGAGCTGGCGGGCAAGGGCCGTGGCGGCAAGTCGCCAGTTCACCCCAATGACCATGTCAACCGCTCGCAGAGTTCCAACGACTGCTTCCCCACTGCAATGCACATTGCCGCCGCCCAGGCGGTGCACCACAAACTGCTGCCGGCGATCGCCGAGCTGTCGGCGGGGCTGGCCGAGCTGTCGGCACGCCATCAGCACCTGGTCAAGACTGGCCGCACCCACATGATGGATGCCACGCCCATCACCTTCGGCCAGGAGGTTTCAGCCTTCGTCGCCCAGCTCGACTACGCCCAGCGGGCCATCCGCGCCAGCTTGCCGGCCGTATGCGAGCTGGCCCAGGGCGGCACGGCCGTGGGTACCGGGCTCAATGCCCCGCACGGCTTCGCCGAAGCCATCGCCGCGGAACTGGCGGCGCTCTCGGGCCTGCCCTTCGTCACCGCGCCGAACAAGTTCGCCGCCCTGGCCGGCCATGAACCGCTGACCAGCCTGGCTGGCGCGCTCAAGACCCTGGCGGTGGCCTTGATGAAGATCGCCAATGACCTGCGCCTGCTCGGCTCCGGCCCACGGGCAGGGCTGGCCGAGGTACGCCTGCCGGCCAACGAGCCCGGGAGCTCGATCATGCCCGGCAAGGTCAACCCGACCCAATGCGAGGCACTGTCGATGCTGGCCTGTCAGGTGCTGGGCAACGACGCGGCGATCGGCTTTGCCGCCAGCCAGGGGCATTTGCAGTTGAACGTGTTCAAGCCTGTGATCATCCACAACCTGCTGCAGTCGATCGAACTGCTGGCCGATGGCTGTCACAACTTCCAGCAGCACTGTGTGGCGGGTATCGAGCCGGATGCCGAACAGATGGCCGCGCACCTGGAGCGCGGACTGATGCTGGTGACTGCGCTCAACCCGCATATCGGCTACGACAAGGCCGCCGAGATCGCCAAGAAGGCCTACAGCGAAGGCAAGACGCTGCGTGAGGCGGCGCTGGAGTTGAAATACCTGACCAACGAGCAGTTCGACCAGTGGGTGCGACCGGAGAACATGCTGGCACCTGGGGCCAAAGGCTGATCGTCCCCCTGGAGCGGCCTTGTGCCGCTCCTACAAGACGGCGCGCGCCCGCGCTCTGGCCCGCCGGGCACGCCACCCGGCGACCAGCGAAGGCCCCAGGGCCACCAACGCCGACCCCAGCACCACCGTCACCGCTCCCACATACCCCAGGGCATTGATGTCCTCGGCCTGCACATACGCCGGCCACAGCCAGGCGGCCAAGGCGACCGCGACGAAGGTCACCAGTGGTGTCAGGGCCAGGGTCGCGCTCACCCGCGATGCCTCCCAGTGGGCCAAGGCCTCCGCGAAGGCACCGTAGGCCACCAGGGTATTGAGGCAGCAGGCCAACAACAGCCAGCCCTGCAGCGGGCTCAGTTGCAGTGCCTCCAGAGGGTGCACCCAGGGCATCAGCAGCAGCGCGCAGCTCAGGTACATCACCATCATCACCTGCTGTGAATGCCACACCGTCAGCAGTTGCTTCTGGCTGAGGGCGTAGAACACCCAGATGCTGGTGGCCAAGAGAATGGTCAACACGCCGGTGGTATAGACGCCCAACGAGGTCAGCAGCTCTTCGAGCCGCTGGTTGAAGAACAGGCCGAAACCGGCCAGCAGCACCAGCAGCCCGATCCCCTGCCCCAGGCTGAAGCGCTCCTTGAACACGAACACGCTGGCCACCAGCAACAGCACCGGCCCCATCTGTACCACCAGCTGCGCGGTGCCGGGGCTGAGCAGGTTGAGGCCGATCAGATACAGCACGTAGTTGCCCATCAAACCGAAGACCGCCACGGCCACCAGGGCAACGCCCTTGCGCCCGAGCTTGCCGACCACCGGCAATTGCCTGTTGGCCGCCAGCCAGGCGAACAGCAGGCAACCGGATACCGTGAGGCGGTACCAGGTGACCGTCACCGGATCCATCACCTGCAGGACCTGCTTGAGCTTGATCGGCAGGATGCCCCAGAGAAACGCCGTCAGAAGTGCCAGGAACAGGCCGTAGCCCCAGCGTCCGGAAGAAATATGCATAGCGTCCTCGAATCAGGCCCTGCGGGTGGGGGTGCTGGAATTCTAAGAGTTTGGCGGCGCGGCCTGGGGAAATATGGCGGGAAAAGATTTCATCGGGTCATTCCTTCCGGGCATGGCAGGCATTTCGAACCTCGTGGAAGCCGAGCACTTACTTCCTGGCTTTGTGGAGCGCCGCCTCCAGCGCCTCGTTGATGGTGCGCAATACCTTCACCCGCGCCCAGCGTTTGTCGTTGGCTTCCACCAGCGTCCATGGCGCGATTTCGGTGCTGGTGCGATCGACCATGTCCCCCACCGCCTCTGCGTACAGGTCCCACTTGTCGCGGTTGCGCCAGTCGTCCTCGGTGATCTTGTAGCGCTTGAACGGGATCTGCTCACGCTCCTCGAACCGCTCCAGTTGGGTCTGCTGGTCGATCGCCAGCCAGAACTTCACCACCACGATGCCCGCGTTGCTCAACTGCTCCTCGAAATCGTTGATCTCGCCATAGGCACGCATCCAGTCCGCGGGCGTGCAGAAGCCCTCCACCCGCTCCACCAGCACCCGGCCATACCAGGAGCGATCGAAGATGGTGAACTTGCCCAACACCGGGATGTGCCGCCAGAAACGCCACAGGTAGGGCTGGGCACGCTCTTCCTCGGTGGGCGCGGCGACCGGCACGATGCGGTACTGGCGTGGATCGAGCGCCGCGGCCACCCGGCGGATCGCCCCGCCCTTGCCCGCCGCATCATTGCCCTCGAACACCGCCACCAGTGCGTGGCGGCGCATCTGCTTGTTGCGCAGCAGACCCGCCAGACGCGCCTGCTCGGTGACCAATTGTTCCTGATAGTCGTGCTTGTCCAGGCGTCGGCTCAGGTCCAGCGCGCCGAGCAGGCTCTTCTGATCGATACTGCGCCCCAAGGGCGCGACGTTGCCTTTGTGCTTGGTGCTGGGCTCATCGGCCAGCGCCGCCTGTAGGCTTTCCAGCAGGATGCGGCCCACCGCCAGGCTGCGGTAGCACGGATCGACGCCCTCGATCACATGCCAGGGTGCGTAGTCCCGGCTGGTACGACGCAACACGCGCTCGCCGAAGCGCACGAAGCGGTCGTAGGTTTCCGACTGCTGCCAGTCCAGCGGGCTGATACGCCAGCTGTGCAAAGGGTCTTCCTTGAGCGCCTTGAGCCGGGCCTTCATCTGCTTCTTGGAAAGGTGGAACCAGAACTTGATGATCAGCGCCCCCTCGTCGCAGAGCATCTGCTCCAGGCGCTCGGCGCCGGTGATGGCCTGGTCGAGCACCGCGTCCTTGAACAGGCCGTGGACCCGCCCCTGAAGCATCTGGCTGTACCAGTTGCCGAAGAACACGCCCATGCGTCCTTTCGGTGGCAAGGCCCGCCAGTAGCGCCAGGCCGGCGGACGGGACAGCTCCTCGTCGGTCTGCTGGTCGAAAGTGCGGACTTCGATCAGGCGCGGGTCCATCCACTCGCTGAGCAGCTTGACCGTCTCGCCCTTGCCGGCGCCTTCGATGCCGTTGATCAGCACGATCACCGGAAAACGCGCCTGCTGCTTGAGTTCGTACTGGGCCTCGAGCAGCGCCTCGCGCAGAGCGGGCACTTCGGCCTCGAAAGCCTCCTTGTCGATGCTGTGACCTATTTCGGCGGATTCGAACATGGCTTGCCTTGGCTCCTTCAATGGATAACCAAGACTAGCGGATGGCAAGGCGAAACATGAGCTTTTCTTGGGCCCTTGGGGCTGCTTCGCAGCGCCTTCACGAAGCGGCCCCACATTGACTGGCAGATACCTTAAAATCGCCTCTTTACGCCGCAACCCGAGCCACGCATGCCTGACACCTCCCCTTCCACGCACGCCCAGATCGACTGGGACGACCAGGGCCGACCCCACTCGCGGCAATACGACGACGTCTACTTCTCGAAGAACGAAGGCATCGAGGAAACCCAGCATGTCTTCCTCGAACAGAACCGCCTGCGCGAGCGCTTCGCCGCCCTGGCGCCATACAGCTGCCTGGTGATCGGCGAGACCGGCTTCGGCACGGGCATGAATTTCTACTGCGCATGGCAGCTGTTCGCCGAACATGCGCCTGCCGAAGCGCGCCTGCACTTCGTCAGCGTCGAGAAGTACCCCCTCACCCGCGACGACCTCTCCCGCGCCGTGAAGCTGTGGCCTGAGCTCGAGGCTCGCTGGCAACCGCTCCTGGAGCAGTACGTGGCCGTGCACAGCGGTTTTCAGCAGTTCAGCTTCGACGCCGGGCGTGTGACCCTGACCCTGATGGTTGGCGACGCCCTGGAGCAACTGCCCCAGCTCGACGCCCAGGTCGACGTGTGGTTCCTCGACGGCTTCGCCCCAGCGAAGAACCCCGACATGTGGACCCCGGAGCTGTTCGCGCAACTGGCCCGGCTGTCGGTGCCCGGCACCACCTTGGCAACCTTCACCACCACCGGATGGGTGCGTCGCGGCCTGATCGCCGCAGGCTTTGCCATGCGCAAGGTGCCGGGTATCGGCAAGAAGTGGGAAGTCATGCATGGCCAGTTTCAGGCCTGGCCCGACGACCAGCCGGCCCCGGCAATGCCGGAACCCTGGTACGCCCACCCAGCCGTTGCGCAGGGCCCCCGGCACGCCTTGGTGATCGGTGCAGGCCTTGCCGGCAGCGCCAGCGCTGCCAGCCTCGCGGCCCGCGGCTGGCAGGTCAGCGTGCTGGAGCGCCACGACGCACCTGCCCAGGAAGCCTCCGGCAACCCTCAGGGCGTGCTCTACCTGAAACTCTCGGCCCACGGCACGACGCTGTCACAGATGATCCTCGCCGGCTTCGGCTATACCCGACGCTGGCTGCAACGGCTGCAGCGTGGCCAGGACTGGGATGGCTGTGGCGTGCTGCAGCTGGCCTTCGACGACAAGGAAGCCCAGCGCCAGGACAGACTGGCCGAGGCTTTCGACAGCAGCCTGCTGTACGTGCTCGATCGCGCCCAGGCCGAAGCTGTGGCGGGCGTGGCACTGCCGGCGGGCGGGCTGTTCTATCCGGAAGGCGGCTGGGTTCATCCACCGGCCCTGTGCCGGGCACAACTGCAGCATCCACGTATTCAGCTGCTGACGCACCGGGAGGTGATCCAGCTGCACAAGGTCGATGACCAATGGCAGGCCTGGGACGGCGAACACCTGCTGGCCAGCGCGCCCGTGGTGGTGCTCGCCGGCGCTGCCGAGGTCCGCCGTTTCGACGCCTGCGCCGAACTGCCGCTCAAGCGCATCCGCGGCCAGATCACCCGGCTGCAGGCCACCGAAGCCAGCCGCGCATTGCGCACCGTGGTGTGCGCAGAAGGCTACGTCGCGCCGCCCCGGGGAGATGAACACACTTTGGGCGCAAGCTTCGACTTCCATAACGACGACCTCACGCCGACCCTCGTCGAGCACCAGGGCAACCTGGCCCTGCTCGAGGAGATCTCCACGGACCTGGCCCAGCGGCTGCAAACCGGCGCCCTGGCCCCTGGGCAGTTGCAAGGCCGGGCGGCGTTCCGCTGCACCAGCCCGGACTACCTGCCGATCGTGGGGCCGGTGGCAGATGCGCAGGCGTTCGCCCAAGCCTATGCAGTGCTGGCCAAGGATGCCCGACAGGTGCCCGATACGCCCTGCCCTTGGCTGGCGGGGCTGTATGTGAACAGTGGCCATGGCTCGCGAGGGTTGATCACCGCGCCCTTGAGCGGCGAGCTGGTGGCGGCCTGGGTGTGCGGCGAACCGCTGCCGGTCCCCCGGGCGGTGGCGCAGGCCTGCCACCCCAACCGCTTTGCGTTGCGCCGGTTGATTCGCGGTAAATAGACAGGTACTGCGCAACGCCCCCATCACCGGTAGATTGCGATGGTTCTTTGTGTGGGCCTTGCGTCGCGAAAGGGCTGCACAGCAGCCCCAGCAATCGGCAAGGCAACATCAGGACATCCTGGCGTTCCAACTCTATATAACGGATCGATCTAAAACTCTCACAATCCTCATGGGTCAGTTCCTTATGTGCCCCGTTTCGGGGCGCATATTCCCCAACGGCAAAACCGGTAAGGACCTATGTGCGGATTAGCAGGAGAGTTACGTTTCACCCCCATCGACCAAGCGCCTCGCCCGGCGGATCTCGCCGCGGTGGAGCGCATCACCCACCACTTGGCACCCCGCGGCCCCGACGCCTGGGGCTTCCACAGCCAGGGCCCGATCGCCCTCGGCCACAGGCGCCTGAAGATCATGGACCTGTCCGACGGCTCGGCCCAGCCCATGGTCGACAGCACCCTGGGCCTGTCGATGGTCTTCAATGGCGCCATCTACAACTACCCGGAGCTGCGCGAAGAGCTTGAGGCCCTGGGCTACAGCTTCTTCTCGGACGGCGACACCGAGGTGCTGCTCAAGGGCTACCACGCCTGGGGCGCGGCCTTGCTGCCCAAACTCAACGGCATGTTCGCCCTGGCCATCTGGGAGCGCGACCATCAGCGCCTGTTCCTGGCCCGCGACCGCCTCGGCGTCAAGCCTTTGTACCTGTCGCGCAACGGCGAGCGCCTGCGCTTCGCCTCGACACTGCCCGCGCTGCTCAAAGGCGGTGACATCGACCCGATGATCGACCCGGTGGCGCTCAATCATTATCTGAACTTCCACGCCGTGGTGCCGGCGCCCCGCACCTTGCTGGCCAACGTGCAGAAGCTCGAACCCGGCACCTGGATGCGCATCGACCGCCACGGCAAAGTGCAGCGCCAGACCTGGTGGCAACTGCACTATGGCCCCGGCCCGGATGAGCAGCATCTGGACCTGGACGACTGGACCACCCGCGTGCTCGACACCACCCGCGACGCCGTGGCCATACGCCAACGCGCGGCGGTGGATGTCGGCGTGCTGCTCTCCGGCGGTGTCGACTCCAGCCTTTTGGTCGGCCTGCTGCGCGAGGTGGGCGTGGACGACCTTTCGACGTTCTCCATCGGTTTTGCGGATGCCGGCGGCGAACGCGGGGACGAGTTCCAGTACTCCGACCTGATCGCCCGCCACTATGGCACCCGTCACCACCAGTTACGCATCGATGAGCGCGAGATCATCGAGCAGTTGCCTGCGGCGTTTCGTGCCATGAGCGAACCGATGGTCAGCCACGACTGCATCGCCTTCTACCTGCTCTCGCGGGAAGTGGCCAGGCACTGCAAGGGCGTGCAGAGCGGCCAGGGTGCCGACGAGCTGTTCGCCGGCTATCACTGGTACCCGCAGGTCGACGGTGCCGAGGACGCCTACACGGCGTACCGCACGGCCTTCTTCGACCGCGACCATGCGGAATACCGCGACACCGTCCAGGCCCCCTGGCTGCTGGAAACCGACGTGGCCGGCGAGTTCGTTCGCGAACACTTCGCCCGCCCCGGTGCCAGCCACGCGGTGGACAAGGCCCTGCGCCTGGACAGCACGGTGATGCTGGTGGACGACCCGGTCAAACGCGTCGACAACATGACCATGGCCTGGGGCCTGGAAGCCCGCACCCCGTTCCTCGATTACCGCCTGGCGGAACTGTCGGCGCGCATCCCGGCACGCTTCAAGCTCCCTGACGGCGGCAAGCAGGTACTCAAGGCCGCAGCGCGACGGGTGATTCCCCATGAAGTGATCGACCGCAAGAAAGGCTACTTCCCGGTCCCTGGCCTCAAGCATTTGCAAGGCGCCACCCTGGACTGGGTCCGCGAACTGCTGACCGACCCGGGCCAGGACCGGGGCCTGTTCAACCCGGCCATGCTCGATCGCCTGTTGAGCAACCCTCACGGCCAGCTCACGCCGTTGCGCGGCTCAAAACTGTGGCAATTGGCGGCCCTGAACCTGTGGCTCAGCGAACAAGGAATCTGACCGATGAAAGCGCAAACAGCCTACGGGCAGCGCCTGCTTCGCGGACAAGCGCCTTCCTACGAGCGCCTGCAGGCACGCCTGGCCGGTGACGGCAGCGAACCCCATGGCCAGCCCCGCGCCGTGCATTGCGGCTGGGGACGGCTGCTGATCGGCCACACCTACCCGGACCCGGCCATCCTCGCCGAGGCGCTGCTCGACGAGCGCCCCGGCGAGCGGGACATCGCCCTCTACGTGGCCGCGCCCCAGCAGGTGCTGGCCCAGGCGCCGCAGCAGTTGTTCCTCGACCCTTCGGACACCCTGCGCCTGTGGTTCACCGACTACCGCCCGGCGCAACGGGTGTTCCGAGGGTTTCGCATCCGCCGGGCCCAGGCCGACACCGACTGGCAGGCCGTCAATGCGCTGTACCAGGGGCGCGGCATGCTGCCGGTCAATCCGGACCTGCTCACACCCCACCACCTGGGTGGCCCGGTGTACTGGCTGGCCGAAGATGAAGACACGGGCGCGGTGATCGGCAGCGTCATGGGCCTCAATCACAGCAAGGCCTTCGACGACCCCGAGCATGGCAGCAGCCTGTGGTGCCTGGCGGTCGACCCGCAGTGCAGCCGACCCGGCGTCGGCGAAGTGCTGGTGCGTCACCTGGTCGAGCACTTCATGAGCCGAGGCCTGGCCTACCTGGACCTGTCGGTGCTGCACGACAACCGACAGGCCAAACGCCTGTATAAGAAGCTCGGTTTTCGCAACCTGCCCACGTTCGCGGTCAAGCGCAAGAACGGCATCAACCAGCAACTGTTCCTCGGGCCAGGCCCCGAGGCGGCGCTCAACCCCTATGCCCGCCTGATCGTCGACGAAGCCTACAGGCGCGGCATCGAGGTACAGGTGGACGACGCCAGCGCAGGCTTGTTCACACTGAGCCTGGGCGGGCGACGGGTGCGTTGCCGGGAGTCCCTCAGCGACCTGACCAGCGCCGTGAGCATGACCTTGTGCCAAGACAAACGCCTGACCCAGCACGTCCTGGCCGCCGCGGGTCTGCGTGTTCCTGTGCAACTGCTGGCCGGCAACGCCGATGACAACCAAGCCTTTCTCGAAGCGCACGGCGCCGTGGTGGTCAAACCGGTGGATGGCGAACAGGGCCAGGGCGTGGCGGTCAACCTCAAGAGCCTCAAGGAGATCGAACAGGCCATCGAGCAGGCCCGTCGCTTCGACAGCCGCGTACTGATGGAAAGCTTCCATCCAGGTCTGGACCTGCGCATCGTGGTCATCGGCTTCGAGGTGGTGGCCGCTGCGATCCGTCACCCGGCCCAGGTGATCGGTGACGGCAAGCACGACATCAAGGCCTTGATCGAAGCCCGGAGCCGTCGCCGCCAGGCCGCCACCGGCGGCGAGAGTCGCATCCCGCTGGACGATGAAACCGAACGCACCCTGCGCGCCTCGGGGCTGGCCTACGACAGCGTGTTGCCGACCGGGCAACGCCTGGCCGTGCGCCGTACCGCCAACCTGCATACCGGCGGCACCCTGGAGGATGTCACCGAGCGCCTGCACCCGCTGCTGGCCGATGCCGCGATACGCGCCGCCCGGGCCCTGGATATTCCCGTGGTGGGCCTGGACCTGATGGTGCGCGATGCCGGGCATCCGGACTACGTGATCATCGAAGCCAACGAGCGGGTCGGCCTGGCCAATCACGAACCGCAACCCACGGCCGAGCGCTTCATCGACCTGCTGTTTCCGCACAGCCGGGCGCTGGCGTGAACCAGTGCTGGCCTCTTCGCGGGTAAACCCGCTCCCACAGGACTCGGTGCGGCCTTGTGAGAGCGGGTCTACCCGCGAGGAGAACAGCGCAAGCCTCAAGGAGTCACGATGTCTGACCGACACCCCGAACCCGATCTCGACTACCTCAAGCGCGTGCTGCTGGAAATGCTCGCCATTCCCAGCCCCACCGGTTTCACCGATACCATCGTGCGCTACGTGGCCGAGCGCCTGGATGAACTTGGCATCCCCTTCGAACTGACCCGCCGTGGCACCATCCGCGCCACGCTCAAGGGCCGCCAGAACACACCCGACCGCGCCGTCTGCGCGCACCTGGATACCATTGGTGCCAGCGTGCGCCAGTTGCAAGATAACGGCCGCCTGGCGCTGGCCCCGGTGGGTTGCTGGTCCAGCCGCTTCGCCGAAGGCAGTCGGGTCAGCGTGTTCACCGATACCGGTGTGTATCGCGGCAGCGTGCTGCCACTGATGGCCAGCGGGCATGCCTTCAACACGGCTATCGACCAGATGCCGATCAGCTGGGAGCACGTGGAAGTGCGCCTGGACGCCTACTGCGCCACCCGCGCCGACTGCGAGGCGCTGGGCCTCGCCATCGGTGATTTCGTGGCCTTCGACCCGTTGCCTGAATTCACCGAAAGCGGCCACATCAGCGCTCGGCACCTGGATGACAAGGCCGGCGTGGCCGCGCTGCTGGCCGCACTCAAGGCCGTGGTGGAATGTGGCCGGCAACCGCTGATCGACTGCCATCCACTGTTCACCATCACCGAGGAGACCGGCTCCGGCGCGGCCGCCGCCCTGCCTTGGGACGTAAGCGAGTTCGTGGGTATCGACATCGCGCCGGTGGCACCCGGGCAGGCCTCCAGCGAACATGCGGTAAGCGTGGCCATGCAGGACTCCTCGGGGCCCTACGATTACCACTTGTCGCGACACCTGTTGAAACTGGCCGGCGACCAGGATCTGCCGGTCCGCCGGGACCTGTTCCGCTACTACTTCAGCGATGCCCATTCGGCCGTCACAGCCGGCCACGACATCCGCACAGCCCTGGTCGCCTTCGGCTGCGATGCCACCCACGGCTACGAGCGCACCCATCTCGACAGCCTGGCAGCCCTCAGCCGCTTGCTGGCCGGTTACCTGCTCAGCCCTCCCGTGTTCGCCAGCGACTCACAACCGGCCAATGCGTCGCTCGAACGCTTCAGCCATCAGCTTGAGCACGATGCCCAGATGGAGAGCGACACGCGGGTGCCTGCGGTGGACAGCCTGGTCGGGAACAAGGCTTGAGCCATGGGGCCGCTTTGCGGCCCCAGACAAGCCCATCATGATTCGCGTAGCATGTGCCATCCCTGCCAAGACCTTGCAACCATGCTGATCCCCTACGACCAACTCGAAGCCGAAACCCTGACCCGCCTGATCGAGGATTTCGTCACCCGCGACGGTACCGACAACGGCGACGACACACCGCTGGAAACCCGCGTGCTACGTGTGCGTCAGGCGCTGGCCAAGGGGCAGGCATTCATTCTGTTCGACCTCGAAAGCCAGCAATGCCAGTTGCTGGCCAAGCACGAAGTACCCAAGGAGCTATTCGACTGAGCATTTGCCGCGCCGCCGCTCGGTCAGCGCCTGCCTGACGCTTTCTTTGACTTCCTTGCGGATGACCAGGACCTGGGGCGGCGCGCTGATGCCGAAGCGCACCTGCTCGCAGCCCTGCACCGACAAGACCCGGATCGTGATGTCGTCGCGAATCTTGATGGCCTGCCCCACCTGACGTCCTATGACCAGCATTTTCTGACCCTCCTGTACCAACGGAAAATCAGAGACTGCCTGCGGTACATTTGCCTGCACAACGCTACACCAACGAAATAGATGCGTCCTACAAGGACTCGTAACCCGCCCTACAGAACGCTCTTTGTTCAGCCCTGTTGCAACCGCGGCCCGAACACGATGATGGTCGCTCCCACGACACAAAGCAGTGCGCCGAGCCAGTCGCTGGTCATCGGTCGTACCCGTTCCACCAAGGCCAGCCACAACAGCGAGGAAACGATATAGATACCGCCGTAGGCGGCATAGGCACGACCTGCATAAGCCGCTTCCACACGGGTGAGGATAAGCCCGAAGATCGCCAGGCTCGCCAACGCCGGCAGCATCCACCAGGCGCTCTTGCCCAGGCGCAACCAGAGATAGAAGGCATAACAGCCGCCGATTTCAAACAATGCCGCCATGAAGAACCACAGGTAATTGATCACGCCCAGTGCCCCGCAATGAAAATGGCACATAGCATAACGGGCACCAGCCACACCGTCAGTCGGGATATGAAGCGACGCGCCTCGGAAAGCCGATTGACCGGCCCCGTCAGGCCCGCTCTATTTGTAATTCCGGATTCAACTGCTGAAGCGCCTCCAGCAGAGTTTCGTCATCAACCCTGCACGCCCCTCTATTGGAGGGGAAATATATGATACCGGTCACACCGACTTCTTTCGTCATCGCAAAATGTATCTTGGCCTGAGGTCGAGTCACTACCAGGATTTCGTTATAGTCCGAAACGGAATGAAACTTTCGCGTATTACGGAATATCTCCAATGGTGGTTGGATACGATTATAGCGCTCAGCGAACAAGTAATTATCTTCAGAGTAACCATGAAGGATCAGGTCCGCAAACTGATAATTCTCGGCCGGTGCATGGGTAGGGAAAAACACGTCCTTGGGGTAAGTCCCCAGAATGTTCTCGGCAGGTACATCCAGAATCAGCCCAACCGAGCTGTACATCGCAATGTTCTTTTCCAGCATGCTTGTCTCGACAGGGTTACGGCTGCGTATCCGGCTCTGCGTCCATAATCGCCTGCGCGCTATCAATGACGCCGAAATCACATCCCAGGTTTTCAGAACGTCCTGCGCCCTGCGCCTTGACAAGTCGCCGTTTCTGAAACTATGTAAAGAAACCGCATGCACCAGACAAAGCCCATATTCAGCAATCCGCTCCCACTCCTGCAGATCCTGCTCGATTGTCGTGTCGAAGGAGTACCTTGGAGAGTACACAGAGGGCCGAGGCCTGAAAGCCGTCTTCGCCATGCGGCCCGAAATGGCCTCTGTGCATGACCGAGATTTGAAACATCCCATAATCGATCCTAACGCTGAATCAGATGAACACCAGGGTAAGCACTGCCCAGTCGATGCCTGGCAACGGTTCTCCAACGGGCGCGGTATATCCTCAGGCTTGCTCGACCTTTAGATCCGGGTTCAACTTACACAGCCCCTCAAGCACTTTTTCATCATGGGGAGCATAATCGAATGCCGAATGGATAATCCCCTGCACTTCGACTTCCTTCGTTTCTGGAAAATGCACACGGGCATGCGGCCGCCCGACAATCAGGATCTCGTTATAATTTCTGATACATGCCTCCATCATGGTTTTTTTCATGATGGTGAGCGGCGACTCTATCTTGGTGTACCCGGTCTCGCACACAAGAGGGATTTTCACCCTATCGCCATACAGGACCTTGGTGGCGAACTCGTAATTCCTTGCAGGGGCATGAGTGGGAAAATACACATCCGTCGGAAACGTGCAACGCCCGTCGCCAGGAGGACATGGTTGTTCGTCTTGCTCACCCAGCACCGTCACATTCTGCTGCTGCGGATTTATCGAACCGCTTTTCGATGCGTTGGCCGAAGGGTTGCCGGTCGAGCAGGCGCCCGAGCACGGTCACCGTGCGCATCACACGCAGTTGGCGATACTCCACACCGCCGCGATTGAGGTGGTAGTCGAGGCTGGCGGGCTGGATGACCGCCGCCGGATCATGGTCGCCATCGAAATCGAACTGGACGTAACCGGCCTTGTAGGCATTGACTGGGACGATGTTGCGCCCGGGGCGCAGGGTGGCGCTGAGCCCCGACTGGTCGTCGGCACGCAGCTTGAGGCCCTGCATGTCGCTGTCGACATCGATGATCAACCCGGCGTCATAGGGCAGGTACTGCCCACTCATGACCATCTTGCCGTCGCCAAGGCCGACGACACTCTGCAGGTTGAGCCCACCAGTGACTTCGCCGTTGTAGGACGAGCGCTGGACATAGGCATCGCCATACAGGGCCTGGCTCTCGAACTGGGTATTGCCGCCCAGGCCCATGCCATAACGGTCGACCGTCACGTTGCCGCCCAGGCTGTGGATGGCGCCCAGGTCGACATCCTGCTGGTAGGCCAGCGACGCGTTCTGGTCACGACCTCCGTCGCGCGAGGTGCGGCTGCCAAGGCTGGCGGAGATGCGCTGGCCGGGCTTGCCCAGGCTCATGCTCATGCTCAGGTTGACGCCCCGGTTGCGCGCCTCGCCGGTGCTGCTGGTGCCCGGACGGTCGAACAGCGACAGTCGCCAACTGGAGTCGGAACCGAAGAGCTTGCCGTAATACGACCACCCCAGGTCGACACCCAGGCCATCGGCTGCGCCATTGCTGTGGGACAACCGTAACGTCGCGGTGCTACGGCTATCGAGCCGGTGATTGAACAGCACAGAGGTCTGGCTCAACTCCCGCGCGCGAGCACGGCCACTCGTGGCATAGCGACTGTCATCGAGCCACGTTCGGCTATGGCTGAACACCAGGGAGCCCAGGTCATGATTGCGGATGAGCTGCAGGTCGAAGCCATCGCCCTGCCCCTGCACGCGGAATACGTTGCCAAACACCTTCAGACGATCGGCCATATCCCAGTCCAGCGACGTACCGTACTGCATCGCATCGTCCACCTGCTGCACGGACGCGCCCAGCACTGCGCGCGGGTGCACCAGGTAGTTGGCCAGCACACCCGCGCTGAGGCTGGCATCACGGTCATTGTCCCAATTGGCCAACAGCGTTTCCTGCTGGCCCAGATAGACGTTGTAGCGCCAACGGCTCTCCGGGTTACGCCAATTGCTTGGTTTGTAGATGAATGCCTGGCTGCGCGAGGTTTCCTGGCCATCCTCGAGCAAGCGCACCTCGACTTCATAGATGCCACTGGGCAACACGCGGGTATCGAGAGCCTGCAGGCCCGGCTGCACGGCCTGACTGTTGATCAGTACGCCGTTGCGGTAGATCTCCACCACACCAGGGCGATTAGGGGTGACATAGACCGGCGTGGAACTGGCCTGGCCGTTTTCCACCAGCAAACTGTCGCTGCTGCCGAACATCAGGCCCACTGTGCTGTCGGGCCTGCTGCCCATCAATCGAGGCTGGAGGGTCAGGCCCTGGGAGCTCGGGGTGAAGTACCCCAAGCGGAAGAAGTGTTCATCGTATAGACGCTCGGCGTAGAGCTGCTCCATGCGATAGCGTGTACCGTCCTGGCTGTCACCGGTACGGTCGAAACGGGCATCGGCGAGCGTGGTCCAGTTGCCCAGGCTGCCCTGCCCCTGCAAAAGGTACGCACCACTGGTTTCGCTGCCACTATTGACCAGGTTGAGCTGGTTGCGCACCAGCAAGCCATAGCTGCCTTGCTCAGGCAGGGCATGATAGCGCTGGATCTCACCCTCCTGCTCGGCATGCTCGGTCAACAGCGAAAGCTGGGAGTTGACCAGGCTGTAGTGAATCGCGCGCAGGCCATCCACGCAATCGCGGATGCAGTCCCCCAGCGGCCGCCCCTTTTCCAGGCGCTCCTGCCAGCGACGTCGCATGGCCGCCGGCTCGCGGCTGTCCTGCGCATCGGTGAATTCGAGCAGTTGCACTTGACTGTCACGACTCAAGATCACCGTGGCATCACCGAGATAGCGACCATCCAGGTCGACACGCACCGCCAATGGCACATCGAAGAAATGCGCCTCGAACTCCCTCGGCAAACCCTGGGTCTGGATCAGCGAGGCCATCGCCCCGGCAGGGGCCGACGAAGCCCAGGAGGGGGGTAGCCCGAACATCAGCGCAAACCCCAGGCAGGCGCGCGCATAAGCAAGCGTTGGAAAAGCGGCCATGACTCTGTCTACAGGCAATGCCCTCCCCACTCCCGGCACGAAGCCGAGAGCAAGGTGGAGCGGATACGGGGAGAGGCAGTTTTGAGGAGGGGTTACATCAAGGCACAGCGGTTTCGAACATCATGCTGACCAGCCCCTGGTAGTTGCCTGGCTTGTAGCCACCGGCCGGGGCCTGAGGAGCCACCTCGAAGTCGACCAACGCACCGGCACCAGCCTGGGCCGCGTCGATGACCTCGGCAGACTTGGTGGTCAACACTGTGCCACCGACCTTCACGTTCAGGGCAATGGCATCGAGGCCGCTGGTGACGGCAGCCGGGTACAGCAGGTGGGCAGTGATCGGCCCGATAGTGCTCTTGGCCTGGAGTTGCTTACGTACCGGCTCGAGGGTGCCCTGAAAAGAGTTCCAGGCCATGTCCTGCGGCTCGTTCATCCAGTTGCCGCCAACCGGCTCGACATAGAACTGCGCGGTCGGAACGGTGGCCGTGACCAGAACCTGTTTCTCGATGGCTTCATTGGCAACGGCGGACCCTGCGACGAACGCAAGGAAAGGAATGGCGAGATAAGCTGCTTTCACGAATAGATCTCCTTGAAAATGGCCGACAACGTCAGCAAAAAGTGCCAAGCGGATGTTTCGCCGCCGACAGGAGGATTATTCGATAATGGCGAGATGGGAAAATACAGGACCGCTCCTAGCGATTTGTCGAAATTTCCCAAGCCCGAACTCGCCCTTCAGCCGCCTGCACTCAGAGCCATGCATCAAATACGATGGTGACCTGCCCCTGATAGGTACTGCCTGGGTGTTTGACCATGCGCTCCACCCCATCACTTTCCACGCTGAAATGCAGCATGCCGGGCTGGTTGATCAGCGGCCGCACCGGATCGAAGATCCGCATGTCGAACGCGCTGGCGGGCAAGTCGACCTTGACTGCGCTGCTGCCGCCCGAGGTTGCGCCGCGTAGCGTCAACCGCGTGAAGACCGGTACTTCGTCACCATGCTCATTGCGCAGGCCGCAGTGATCGGTGCCCACGGTGTACTGGCATTTCAGGTAGACGCCGAATGGCCCATCGATCGACATGCGAAACGGCAGATCCCGACCCAGTAGCTTCGGTGGTTTCCTGCCTGGCCAGATATCCCAGCCACCTGGCGGCTGCAGGATCGCCCGGTCAGAGCCAGGCGGAAAATCGACGTGGATGTCGCGCTTGACTGTCAGCTCGACCCAAACGTCCAGTACCGTGTCGTTGATCACCGTTATCCGGGAACCGATGTCGATGTCCTCCCCGTCACCGACACGGTAGGACAGCATGGCGGTGTAACGCCCGGGCTTCATGCTGCCCAGGGAGGGCAAGGCCAGTTGATAGGCTGCGCCCATCTCTTTCACATAGAGGTTGTAGACAGAGGGAGAGGTGCTGCGGTCCGAATAGCACTGCCCTCCGCTTTCGGCCATCTGCAGTACGACCTTGGCCCACTCGCCTTCGGCGGCGGGCACCTCCCTGCGCAGCACGCTACAGCCACCATAGAACGAAAAGAGCGCGGGGTTGTACCTGGAGTACGCCGAACGCGTGTCCATGCCAAAGGCCAGGAACTTGAAATCGAACGGGTAGGTATCACCGGTCTCGTTCGACAGCATCCCCACCCGCAATAGCGGCGGCTTCAGATAGAGGCGGGTCCGCTGCCCGCCGGAAGGATCAAAGGATTTGGTATAGGTGATGGGTACCTCCAGGGTCCGGGCAGAGACACATAACTCTGGCCATTTCCTGCAATGAGGCGCCTCTGGAGCGTCGATCTGCAGCTTGCCGTTACGATAGGTCGCCTTGATGTGCACCTGTGCGGCCTGGGCCAACTCCGCGCTCATCACCAGCATGACCACCCAGCCACACAACCACACCCCAAGGCATCGCCAAGCTGCAAAGCCACCTGGCCTGCTCCTTGACGCGCCCCTTTTTGTTCTTGTCATGCCTCTGCCCCCATACAGCTCCACCAAACGCATCAACACGGCCAATGCCTGATGCAAAGAAGTGAAGCAGCGTGAGGAGTCCGCCCTGCGCCTTAAACACGATGCGTCCTAACGATTTGAGGAAATTTCCCAAAATACGTACCTACCCCTGCGACAGCACGAAATCCAAGCTACAGCACCGCATTGAAAATCACGGTGACCAAGCCTTCATACGCACTGCCTGGGTACTTGAGCATGGTCTTTACCCATTCGCTCTCCAGCACGAAATGCAAGGTGGATGGGCTGTTTCTCAGCGCCCTGGTGAGTTCGAAACGTTGATGGGGCGCGGTAGCGGTGTAGATTTGAACCTTCACCGCCTCGCCACCGCCCGAGATCGCCCCGGGTATCGACAAGTACGTGGCAACCCTCACCTCATGGTCTTGCTGGTTGCGCAAGCCACACCGGGCCCAAGTGCCGTAATGACCACATGACAAATGCACGCTGAATGGCCCGTCCACAGTGATCCGAAACGGTATGTCCCGCGACAGCTGAGGGGGTGCAGGGCTCCCCGATGTCCAATTGCTCCAGCCTCCCGGTGGCTCCAGCACGGCGCGATGGGAGTCTGGCGGGAAGTCCACCAGCATGTCGGCGTGCACCGTCAACGTGATCACGACATCGAAGGTGCTGAAGCCCAGGTCCGAGGCGCCCATACCGAGGTCGATGTCCCTGCCATCGCCCACGGTGAAACGCATACTGCCGGTATACACTCCCGGCTTCATGGACTTGAGCGAAGGAAAGTCCAGCTGATAGGCAGCCCCTTTGAGGTTCACCCGCCGGTTTCCGGCAGGCAGCTTCCCATCATCGGGATAGTAGTTCGTAAAGCATTGGCCCACGCCCGACGACATCTTGAACCATACCACCATCATGCTCGGCCCCTCGGGCCCTGCGCGGTACTTGCAGGGGCCTGCAGTGCCGAACGTGACCAACGGGTTGAGTATGTGCGGTGGTACGACGACCTCCAGGGCCAGGCCGACGAACTCGAAGCTGAAATTGTGGTTGCCTCCCGTGCCCATCCCCATGATGGTCCCCGTTCTCGGCGCCGGCAACTTGCTGTAGATACGCTCTCTTTTATCTCTCCACGGGACAAAGTGCTTGTTGTAGCTCAGGTCGAACGCCATGTCCGGCTCGCTATAGACACCTTTGCACAGGAAAGGCCACTCCGTGCAATAGGCGGCCGGCGGTGTGTTGAAGGTGAGCTTGCCGTTGCGATAGGCCGCCGAGATATGGAACGTCTGCGCTATGCTCGGCCATGTGGGGAGCACCAGCAGTACACACAGCAACCCACGCAAGAGCACACGCTTGCATCTGGTTCGGGGTAGCCGCATGGCCGAGTCAAGACTTTGCCAGATCATTCCTTCTCCTTTGGATGCTTCAGCTCATGACGAGGCATGGCGCCCCACCGATAAAACCCGTGCAACTTCAGGGAGAAAGTGTGGGCACTGCGGCAGACACTTTTAACAAGACGCGTCTTGTCGAGGCCAAGAAAATTCCTAATGACTTGCAGAATCAGACGACACGAAAACACAAACGCCCTGACTGGCAGGGCGTTTGTATCTCAGCCAATCAAGGATCAGTGAGAAACCGCTCCACTGGCCCCCAGGCCGGTCTGCGAACGCACGAACTGCGGGAAGAACAGCGCACGCTCGTCTTCGGCAGCCTTGGACTTGTCGGTGACCGAGAAGAACCAGATGCCGACAAACGCGATGAGCATGGAGAACAGCGCCGGGTACTCGTACGGGTAGATGGCTTTCTCGTGGCCGAGGATCTGCACCCAGATGGTCGGGCCCAGGATCATCAGGCCCACCGCGCTGACCAGGCCCATCCAGCCGCCGATCATGGCGCCACGGGTGGTCAGTTTCTTCCAGTACATCGAGAGCAGCAGCACCGGGAAGTTGCAACTGGCGGCGATGGAGAAGGCCAGGCCCACCATGAAGGCGATGTTCTGGTTCTCGAACAGGATCCCCAAACCGATCGCCAGCACGCCCAGGGCGATGGTGGTGATCTTCGAGACGCGGATCTCGTCCTTCTCGTTGGCCTTGCCCTTGCACAGCACGCTGGCGTACAGGTCATGGGACACCGCCGAGGCACCGGCCAGGGTCAGGCCTGCGACCACCGCCAGGATGGTGGCGAAGGCCACCGCCGAGATGAAGCCCAGGAACACGCTGCCACCCACGGCATTGGCCAGGTGCACCGCCGCCATGTTGTTGCCGCCGATCAGGGCGCCCGCGGCGTCCTTGAAGTCCGGGTTGGTGCTGACCAGCAGGATCGCGCCGAAGCCGATGATGAAGGTCAGGATGTAGAAGTAGCCGATGAAGCCGGTGGCGTACAGCACGCTCTTGCGCGCTTCCTTGGCATCGCTGACGGTGAAGAAGCGCATCAGGATGTGCGGCAGGCCGGCGGTGCCGAACATCAGCGCCAGGCCCAACGAGAACGCCGAGATCGGGTCCTTGACCAGGCCGCCCGGGCTCATGATCGCCTCGCCCTTGGCGTGCACCTTGATCGCCTCGGAGAACAGGGTGTTGAAGTCGAAGCCCACATGCTTCATCACCATCAGCGCCATGAAGCTGGCCCCGGAGAGCAGCAGCACGGCCTTGATGATCTGTACCCAGGTGGTGGCCAGCATGCCGCCGAACAGCACGTACAGGCACATCAGGATCCCCACCAGGATCACCGCGACGTGATAGTCCAGGCCGAACAGCAGCTGGATCAGCTTGCCGGCACCGACCATCTGGGCGATCAGGTAGAACGCCACCACCACCAGCGAACCGGACGCCGACAGGGTGCGGATCTCCTTCTGGCCGAGGCGATACGAAGCCACGTCGGCAAAGGTGTACTTGCCCAGGTTGCGCAGGCGCTCGGCAATGAGGAAGAGGATGATCGGCCAGCCGACCAGGAAGCCGATCGAGTAGATCAGCCCGTCGTAGCCGGAGGTGAACACCAGCGCGGAAATGCCCAGGAACGAGGCCGCCGACATGTAGTCACCGGCGATCGCCAGGCCGTTCTGGAAGCCGGTGATGCGGCCACCGGCGGCGTAGTAGTCCGACGCCGACTTGTTGCGCTTGGAGGCCCAGTAGGTGATGCCCAGGGTGAAGCAGACGAAAGCCACGAACATGGCGATCGCCGAGACGTTGAGCGGCTGCTTGTGCACCTCGCCGGTCAGGGCGTCGGCGGCCCACACGGCGGGTGCGAAAGCGCCGCAGGCCAGGACGGCCAGGGCTTTGGCTTGGCGGGTCATTGTTGCGCCTCCTTGAGGATCTGCTTGTTCAGCTCATCGAACTCGCCATTGGCGCGACGCACGTAGATGGCCGTCAGGACAAACGCCGAGATGATCAGGCCGACACCCAGCGGGATACCCCAGGTGATCGACGAGTCGGGGCTGAGCTTGGCGCCCAGGATCTGCGGGCCATAGGCGATGAGGAGGATGAAGGCGCAATACAGGCCGAGCATGATCGCCGAGAGGATCCAGGCGAAACGCTCGCGCTTGGTGACGAGCTCCTTGAAGCGCGGACTGTTCTGTATCGATTGATAGATGCTGTCGTTCATTGTTTTTGTCCTAGCAGCAACACAAATAAGGGAGAACCCACCCTTACTTTATGCTGCCGTTGGACGCCAACCAGACGACCTTAGTCTTAGATGAGAAACTGTTTTACAGAAATGGCAACAACTTGTGGGGCGCGGTACAGCTGCCGGCCCAATCGCGGGGCAAGCCCCGCGATTGGGCCGGCAGCCCTAGACCAGTTACTTGCCGGTCCACTCCTTCACGCGCTCCGGATGCTTGGCGACCCAGTCCTTGGCTGCGGCATCAGGCTTGGCACCTTCCTGGATGGCCAGCATGACTTCGCCGATCTCATCCTTGGACTGCCAGTGGAAGTTCTTCAGGAACTCGGCCACTTCCGGCGCCTTGGTCGCCAGCTCCTTGCTGCCGATGCTGTTGACGGTCTCGGCAGCGCCGTACACACCTTTCGGATCTTCGAGGAACTTGAGCTTCCACTTGGCGAACATCCAGTGCGGTACCCAGCCGGTCACGGCAATGGACTGCTGCTTGGCATAGGCACGGCCCAGTTCGGCGGTCATCGCCGCGCCGGAGCTGGCTTGCAGTTTGTAGCCGTCCAGGGCGTAGTCCTTGATGGCCTGGTCGGTCTTGAGCATCACGCCGGAACCGGCGTCGATGCCGACGATCTTGTGCTTGAAGCTGTCATCGGTCTTGAGATCGGCAATGCTGGCGGCCTTGACGTATTCCGGTACGATCAGGCCGATCTTGGCATCTTTGAAGTTGGGGCCGTAGTCGACCACCTTGTCCTTGTTCTTGCTCCAGTATTCTCCGTGGGTGACCGGCAGCCAGGCCGACAGCATGGCGTCCAGCTTGCCGGTGGCCACACCCTGCCACATGATGCCGGTGGCGACGGGCTTGAGATCCACGTCGTAACCGAGTTTCTGCTTGATCACTTCAGCGGCCACGTAGGTGGTTGCCACACTGTCGGACCAACCGTCCACGTAACCTATGCTCACTTCTTTGGCCATTGCCTGTGCAGTGCTCATGGCCAATACCAGGGCTGTCCCCACACCCAGGAAACGTCGCATTTTCATCAAAGCATCCCCTCGTCAGGTCTCGGAAGATCCATCATCAACCTGACACAATAGCCGACCTGCTCTGAGTACGACCTTTACCGAACGATAAGCGACAGCAATTCGCCATCAGTTCCACGCTTCCATTGCCCAGTGCCTGATCCTTGCATGGCACACGCTTGATCTAGAGCGTTTGCGGCTATCATCTAGCCCTTTGCGCCCGACGATGGACCGCCCGATGCCCAGCAGCACCCGCCTTCTACCCGCCTACCTGTTCGCCTGCCTGCTCGCCCTGGCCGGGCTCGGAGCGCTCTGGTACGGGCTTGGCAGGCCTGTCCAGCTGCCTGACGCTGCGAGCCCGGCGCACAGGTTGCAGTGCGCCTCCTATACCCCGTTCGACAAAGACCAGTCGCCGTTCGACCAGCCCTTCCGTCTGCGCCCGGCGCGCATGGACGCCGACCTGGCGCTGCTGGCTGAGCGTTTCCAGTGCATCCGCACCTACTCGATGACCGGCCTTGAGGCGATCCCGGCCCTGGCGCGCAAACATGGGCTCAACGTGATGCTCGGCGCCTGGGTCAATGCCAACCCGGTGGACACCGAAAAGGAAGTCGACGCGCTGATCGCCTCGGCCAACGCCAACCCGGATGTGGTCAGTGCGGTGATCGTGGGCAACGAGACGCTGCTGCGCAAGGAGGTGACCGGCGAGCGCCTGGCGAGCCTGATCGCCCGGGTCAAAAGCCAGGTGACGGTGCCGGTGACCTATGCCGATGTCTGGGAGTTCTGGTTGCAGCATCCACAGGTGGCGCCGGCGGTGGACTTTCTCACCATCCACCTGCTGCCCTACTGGGAGGACGACCCGCGCGGTATAGACGATGCCCTGGCCCATGTCGCCGACGTTCGCCGGACGTTCGGCGCACGCTTCGCCCCCAAGGACATCCTCATCGGCGAGACCGGCTGGCCCAGCGAAGGCCGCCAGCGTGAAACCGCCATGCCTGGCCGGGTCAACGAAGCGCGCTTCATCCGCGGCTTCGTTGCCCTGGCCGAAGCCAACGGATGGCGCTACAACCTGATCGAAGCCTTCGATCAGCCCTGGAAACGCGCCAGCGAAGGCGCGGTGGGCGGCTATTGGGGGCTGTATGACGCCGACCGACAGGACAAAGGCGTGCTCGAAGGCCCTGTCAGCAACCTGCCGTCCTGGCCGCTATGGTGGGCGGCTGGCGTCCTGCTGCTGGTCGTCAGCTTGCTGCTGGCAGGACGGCCTGCAAGCCTGCGCGCGGCCCTGCTGTTGCCGCCACTGGCTGCGATGGGCGCTGCCAGCCTGGGGTTGTGGGGCGAACTGGTGTGCACGGATGCGCGCTTCATCGGGGAATGGGTGTGGGCAATGCTGCTGGTCGGGCTCAACCTGGTCGTGCTGGCCCACGGGACGCTGGCCCTGGCGACGCGGGACGGATGGCGCGAACGTCTGTTTGCCTGGCTGGAGCATCACGCCCGGTGGTGGTTGCTGGCAGCGGGGTTCGCCGCAGCGGTGAGCATGCTGGCGATGGTGTTCGACCCGCGTTACCGCAGTTTCCCCACCGCAGCGCTGGTGTTGCCGGCATTGGTCTACTTGGCAAGGCCTGTGGCTGCGCCCAAGGCTGAAATCACATTGCTGGCACTCATCGTCGGGGGCGGGATCGCGCCGCAGTTGTTCATCGAAGGGTGGAGCAGTGTGCAGGCGTGGGGTTGGGCGATTGTCAGTGCAGTGATGGTCGCCGCGATGTGGCGCAGCACACGCAAAGTTTGAGATCGCATTCGCGGGCAAGCCCGCTCCCACAACGTTGGCGTTGATTCCTGTGGGGGCTTGCCCGCGAATGAGGCCTCCCGGTTTTCAGCTAGTTCGACGGCCGCCGGACCAGCCGCAACCCCGCCAGCACCACCGCGAACACCGCGATGCTCGCGGTGTACAACACTAACGCCGGAATACCGAACGCCAAGCCCAACACTGCCAGCCCCCACCCTGCCCGGCCTGGCACCACCTGGGCAACCATGGCGCCCCCCACTGCCGCCCACGCCAGCACCTGGTGGTGAATCCCCAGCCCCAGCAGCGACCGCACCTGGCACTGCCAGTACGCTCCAGGCACGCTGCACAACCCGACCCACTGGCCATCCTCCATCAGCCCATAGCGCACGCCATAGCTGGCCGCCAGCCACAGCGTCAGGCACAACAACAGGATGACAACAGAAAACGAGCGGGACATGGGCACTCCAAGCAGGTAAAAACACTGCCAGCATAATCGTCACTCGCCGACACGCAAGGCAAAATCCTGCCCCTGCGTCTATGTTCGAAGGATGACCATTTGCCGCGCCGTAGACCTTCGCAGCAACATCTTGCGCGACAAAGAGCAGCACGACAGGCAACTTTGCCGTGTCGACGGTGGTCCTAGGTAGCGCTTTGCCTTACGTATTCTTGGGGGAATTCCATGCTTCGACCCTTGCGCCTCGTCGCCTTGCTCTGTGGCCTGCTCCTGGCTGCGGCCGCCTCGGCGCGGGATATCGACGCCGCGAGCTATGGCTACCCGCTGACCAATCCGTTCGAGGCCACCATCGCCACCACGCCACCGGAGCAGCGTCCGACCCTGCCCAGCGACGAGGACATCAACCAATCCGACTACAGCCTCAACCTGCGTCCGGAGCGTGCCTTCACCCTGCCGGACAACTTCTGGCCAGTGCGCAAGCTCAAGTACCGCCTGGCCCGCCAGGACCACGAGGCGCCGCTGATCTTCCTCATCGCTGGCACCGGCGCGCCTTACACCAGCAGCATCAACGAGTACCTCAAGAAGCTCTTCTACCAGGCGGGCTTCCATGTGGTGCAGCTGTCCTCGCCCACCAGCTGGGACTTCATGAGCGCCGCCTCGCGCTTCGCTACACCCGGCGTGAGCAAGGACGACGCCGAAGACCTGTACCGGGTCATGCAGGCCGTACGCGCCCAGCACCCACGCCTGCCGGTGAGCGAGTTCTACCTCACCGGCTACAGCCTTGGCGCCCTCGACGCAGCCTTCGTCAGCCACCTGGACGAAACCCGGCGCAGCTTCAACTTCAAGCGCGTGCTGCTGCTCAACCCACCGGTCAACCTGTATACCTCGGTCAGCAACCTGGACAAACTGGTGCAGACCCGGGTCAAGGGCATCGACCACAGCACCACGTTCTACGAGCTGATGCTGGAAAAACTCACCCTGTACTTCCAGCAGAAGGGCTACATTGACCTCAACGAGGCGTTGCTCTACGACTTCCAGCAATCACGCCAGCACCTGTCCAACGAACAGATGGCCATGCTGATCGGCACCTCGTTCCGCTTCTCGGCGGCCGATATCGCCTTCACCTCCGACCTGGTCAACCGTCGTGGCCTCATCACGCCGCCGAAGTTCCCGATCACCGAGGGCAGCAGCCTCACGCCGTTCTTCAAGCGCGCGCTGCAATGCGATTTCGAGTGCTACATCACCGAGCAGGTGATCCCCATGTGGCGTGCCCGCACGGACGGCGGCAGCGTGCTGCAACTGATCGACCAGGTAAGCCTCTACGCACTGGCCGACTACCTGCGCGACAGCCCCAAGATCGCCGTGATGCACAACGCCGACGACGTGATCCTCGGCCCGGGTGATATCGGATTCCTGCGCAAGGTGTTCGGCGATCGCCTGACGCTCTACCCCCATGGCGGCCATTGCGGCAACCTCAACTACCGCGTCAACAGCGATGCGATGCTGGAGTTCTTCCGTGGTTAACAAATTGCTGCTCGTCACCACCCTGCTCGCCGCTGGCACGGCCCTGGCGGACGAACCCGCGCCCCGCGCCAGTGTGGTCGAGGCCGACAAGACCGATACCCTGACGGTGGAGCCCGACGGTTTCCTCGACCCGCTGCGCGAACTGAAATTCAACCCCGGCCTCGACCAGCGCGAGTTCGAACGCTCCACCCTGACCGCACTGAATGTCTACGACCCGCTGGAGTCGATGAACCGGCGCATCTATCACTTCAACTACCGCTTCGACCAGTGGGTGATGCTGCCGGTGGTCGATGGCTACCGCTACGTCACCCCGCGTTTCGTGCGTACCGGGGTGAGCAACTTCTTCAACAACCTGGGCGATGTACCCAACCTCTTCAACAGCCTGTTGCAGCTCAAGGCCAAGCGCTCGGCCGAGATCACCGCACGCTTGATGTTCAACACCATCATCGGTGTGGGTGGATTGTGGGACCCGGCGACCAAGATGGGGCTGCCACGCCAAAGCGAGGACTTCGGCCAGACCCTGGGCTTCTACGGCGTGCCTGACGGGCCCTACATCATGCTGCCGATCCTCGGGCCGTCGAACCTGCGCGACACCACCGGGCTGGTGGTGGACTACGTGGGCGAACGCGAGGTGAACTACCTCAATGTCGCCGAAACCAGCAGCGATCATCCGGAGATCATCGCGCTGCGGGCGGTCGACAAGCGCTACACCACCAACTTCCGCTACGGGCAGCTCAACTCGCCGTTCGAGTACGAGAAGGTACGTTACGTGTATACCCAGGCGCGCAAGCTGCAGATTGCCGAGTGAGGCGTTTCACGCCCGGTGAACCCGCCCCCGCAGGCACAGCGGTGTGACTGAGAGGCCCGCATCAGTGAGCCCCCAACCCCAGGAACTGTTCCAGCTCCCGCCGCTTGGCCAAGGCATCCTTGCGCCCCAGCTCGATCAGCTCGCTGCAATAGCTGGCCTCGAACAATAAATAGCTGAGCACCCCCGCCCCACTGGTACGGGTCGCACCCGGCCCACGCAGGAACAGGCGCAGCGCCGCGGGCAACTCGCGACGGTGCCGGGCGGCGATCTCGTCCAGCGGCTGGCTGGGCGCAACCACCAGCACCTCGATCGGCGCCAGCCCCAGGCGCCGGGCATCAAGGTAGGCCGGCAGCAGGTGACTGAGGTGGTTCAGGCGCTGAAGCAGTTCGATGTCGTCTTCGAGGCTGTCGATGAAGGTGCTGTTGAGCATGTGCGCGCCGATCTGCGCCAGGCTTGGCTGCTGGCCGCTGAACACCCGTTGGGTCGGCACGGGTGTCGAGGGCCGCTGCGGGTTGCCACTGACCCCGACCACCAGCACACGGTTGGCGCCCAGGTGCAACGCGGGGCTGATCGGAGCAGGCTGTCGCACCGCGCCGTCGCCGAAGTATTCCTCGTCCAGCTTGACCGGGGCGAACAGCAACGGGATCGCCGAGCTGGCCAGCAGGTGTTCGATGGTCAGGGAGGTCGGGATGCCGACGCGGCGGTGACGCAACCAGGGTTCAATGGTGCCTCGCCCCTGGTAGAAGGTCACCGCCTGTCCCGATTCATAGCCAAACGCGGTGATGGCCACTGCCCTGAGTTGCTCGGACGCCAGGGAATGGCCGATCCCATCGAGGTCCAGGTGCGACTGCAAAAGGCCCCGCAGCGGGCTGCTGTCGAGCAGGGCCACCGGCACCTGGCCACCGACACCCAGCAGGCTGTGACTGACGAACCGGCTGGCCTGGCGAATGACGCCGGGCCAGTCGCTGCGCAGCACCAGATGGCTGCGAAAGTTTTGCCAGAACGTTGTCAGGCGCTGCACAGCATCGGTGAAGCGCGTCGCCCCGCTGGCCAAGGTGACTGCGTTGATGGCGCCTGCCGACGTGCCGACGATCACCGGGAACGGATTGGCCGCGCCCGGTGGCAACAATTCGGCGATGCCGGCCAGCACACCCACCTGGTAGGCGGCACGGGCTCCGCCGCCGGAGAGAATCAGGCCGGTGGTGCGTGTCATGGTTCCCTCCTGGACGGACATCGGGTCGTGCGGCCCTTTTGCGGACAAGCCCGCCCCCATGCCCTGCGATGACTCTGTGGGAGCGGGCTTGCCCACTAAAAGGGCCGGAACAGCCCCCTCAGTACTCAGCGTTTTTTCTTGTCATAAAGCCGCGGCTCTCCCGGCGGGCGCGACTTGAAGCGCCGGTGTGCCCACAGGTACTGCTCGGGGCACTCGCGCAACACGCCCTCGACCCACTGGTTGATGCGCAGGCAGTCGGCCTCTTCGGTCTCCCCCGGGAAATCCTCGAGTGGCGGATGGATCACCAGGCGATAGCCGCTGCCGTCTTCCAGGCGCCTCTGGGTGAAGGGGATCACCCGGGCCTTGCCCAGGCGGGCGAACTTGGTGGTGGCTGTGACCGTGGCGGCCGGAATGCCGAACAACGGCACGAAGATGCTCTGCTTGGCGCCATAGTCCTGGTCCGGGGCATACCAGATTGCCCGACCGCTACGCAGCAGCTTGAGCATGCCACGCACATCGTCGCGCTCCACGGCCAGCGAATCGAGGTTGTGGCGCTCGCGACCACGGCGCTGGATGAAGTCGAACAACGGGTTGCCGTGCTCGCGGTACATGCCGTCGATGGTATGGACCTGGCCCAGCAACGCGGCGCCGATCTCCAGGGTGGTGAAGTGCACGGCCATGAGGATGGCGCCCTGCCCTTCACGCTGTGCGGCCTGCAGGTGTTCCAGGCCCTCGATGTGAGCCAGGCGCGCCAGCCTTGGCTTGGGCCACCACCAGCTCATGGCCATTTCGAAGAAGGCGATGCCCGTGGATGCGAAGTTCTCCTTCAGCAAACGCCGCCGTTCGTCGCGCGAGAGCTCGGGGAAACACAGTTCAAGATTGCGCGAGGCAATACGTCGGCGCTCACCGGCGACCCGGTACATCAGCGCGCCCAGGGCTCGGCCCAGGCCCAGCAGGACGCGGTACGGCAACTGGGCCACCAGCCACAGCAGGCCCAGGCCCAGCCACAGGCCCCAGAATCGCGGGTGAAGGAAATACGGACGAAAACGCGGGCGTTCCATTGAAGCTTCCGGCAAGACAAAGGTGAGCATTCTACATCGGTTCGCCTGCGGTTGCGGCCAACGGGTCTAATCGTTATAAGTCAGGGCACTTTTTTCGCAACAAGCCGTCTATGCAGACCATGAGCCTCAACCAGACCTCCGATATCGCACCCGTATTCCAGCTCAAGGGCAGCATGCTTGCCATCACCGTGCTGGAACTGGCGCGCAACGACCTCGAAGCCCTCGACCTGCAACTGGCGGCGAAAGTGGCCCAGGCCCCCAATTTCTTCAGCAACACGCCGCTGGTGCTGGCGCTGGACAAGCTGCCGGCCGACGGCGGGGCGATCGACCTCCCCGGGCTGATGCGCGTCTGCCGTCATCATGGCCTGCGCACCCTGGCGGTGCGCGCCAACCGGATCGAGGACATCGCCGCCGCGATCGCCATCGACCTGCCGGTATTGCCGCCTTCCGGCGCGCGCGAGCGCCCGCTGGAGCCCGAGCCCGAGGTGAAGAAGCCCGAACCCGCTCCCGCCCCGCCGCCACCGCCGGCCGAACCTGAAGTGCGCCCGACCCGCATCATCACCACGCCGGTGCGCGGCGGCCAGCAGATCTACGCCCAGGGCGGCGACCTGATCGTGACCGCCTCGGTCAGTCCCGGCGCGGAACTTCTCGCCGATGGCAACATCCATGTGTACGGCGCCATGCGCGGTCGGGCACTGGCCGGCATCAAGGGCAACACCCGGGCCCGTATCTTCTGCCAACAGATGACTGCGGAAATGGTCTCCATCGCCGGCCAGTACAAGGTGTGCGAAGACCTGCGCCGAGACCCGTTGTGGGGGGCCGGCGTGCAGATCAGCCTGTCCGGCGATGTGTTGAACATCACCCGTCTTTAACGGATACTTGCCGGCATTTTTAGCGCAACTTTTTTCCCGTTGCCGTTTTTTGTATTTGCAGGGACACGCGTCCCGTTTATTTAGGGGTGAAACACCTTGGCCAAGATTCTCGTGGTTACTTCCGGCAAGGGGGGTGTGGGCAAGACCACCACCAGCGCCGCCATCGGTACCGGCCTCGCACTGCGCGGCTACAAGACTGTCATCGTCGACTTCGACGTCGGCCTGCGTAACCTCGACCTGATCATGGGCTGCGAACGCCGCGTGGTGTATGACTTCGTCAACGTGGTCAACGGCGAAGCCAACCTGCAACAGGCCCTGATCAAGGACAAGCGTCTGGAGAACCTGTTCGTCCTGGCCGCCAGCCAGACCCGCGACAAGGACGCCCTGACCCAGGAAGGCGTCGAGAAGGTCCTGATGGAACTGAAGGAAACCTTCGACTACGTCATCTGCGACTCCCCGGCCGGCATCGAGAAAGGCGCCCACCTGGCGATGTACTTCGCCGACGAGGCCATCGTCGTGACCAACCCGGAAGTCTCCTCGGTCCGTGACTCCGACCGCATGCTGGGCATCCTGTCGAGCAAGTCGCGCCGCTCCGAGAACGGCGAGGAGCCGATCAAGGAACACCTGCTGATCACCCGTTACCACCCCGAGCGTGTCGAAAAGGGCGAAATGCTCAGCATCGCCGACGTCGAAGAGATCCTGGCGATCAAGCTCAAGGGCGTGATTCCAGAGTCCCAGGCCGTGCTCAAGGCCTCCAACCAAGGTATCCCGGTCATCCTGGACGACCAGAGCGATGCCGGTCAGGCATACAGCGACACTGTCGACCGCCTGTTGGGCAAAGAGAAGCCACTGCGGTTCATCGATGTGCAGAAGCAAGGATTCTTCGCGCGCCTGTTTGGAGGCAAATAAACCATGAACCTTTTTGACTTCTTTCGTGGCAGACAGAAACAAAGCAGCGCGTCGGTAGCGAAAGAGCGTCTACAGATCATCGTGGCGCACGAACGCGGCCAGCGTAGCGAGCCGGACTACCTTCCAGCCTTGCAGAAAGAGCTGCTCGAAGTGATCCGCAAGTATGTGAACATCGGCAGCGACGACGTGCATATCGAGCTTGAGAACCAGGGTAGCTGCTCGATCCTGGAGCTGAACATCACCCTGCCCGATCGCTGATCCAGCACCCTTGGGGCTGCTTTGCAGCCCTTTCGCGGAACAAGGCCGCTTCTACAGTGTAGGAGCGGCCTTGTTCCGCAAAAGGGCCGCAGAGCGCTCCCCGTGCTTTACCCCGCTTCCGCCGAGACCCCGCAATGCCGCTGTCCAACGTGCAGATCCTTCATGAAGATGCCGCCATCCTGGTGGTCAACAAGCCGACCCTGCTGTTGTCGGTGCCAGGCCGCGCCGAGGACAACAAGGACTGCCTGATCACCCGCCTGCAGCAGAACGGCTACCCCGATGCGTTGATCGTCCATCGGCTGGACTGGGAAACCTCCGGCATCATCCTCCTGGCCCGTGATGCCGACAGCCACCGGGAGCTTTCGCGTCAGTTCCACGACCGCGAAACCGAAAAGGCCTACACCGCGCTGTGCTGGGGCCAGCCCGCGCTGGACAGCGGCAGCATCGACCTGCCCCTGCGCTACGACCCACCGACCAAGCCGCGCCACGTGGTGGACCACCAGCAGGGCAAGCACGCCCTGACCTTCTGGCGCGTCCTCGAGCGCTGTGGCGATCATTGCCGGGTGGAGCTGACCCCGATCACCGGGCGTTCGCACCAGTTGCGCGTGCACATGCTGTCGATCGGCCACCCGTTGCTGGGCGATCGCCTGTACGCCAACCCCGAAGCCCTCGCGGCCCATGAGCGGCTGTGCCTGCATGCGAGCATGCTGAGCTTTACCCACCCGGTCTCCGGGGAGCGATTGAAGTTCGAGTGCCCGGCACCGTTCTGAGCCACTGGCAACACGCTTCGCGGGCAAGCCCGCTCCCAGTTCAGCGCCATCGCTGTGGGAGCGGGCTTGCCCGCGAATGGGCTGACACAATTTATCAGCCAACTGCGCTAAACTCGCGCCACTGCTGTCTGGAGTGAGTTATGCGCGATTCCCTGAATGCTGGCCTGATCGATTTCCTCAAGGCTTCCCCGACGCCCTTCCATGCCACCGCGAGCCTCGCCCAACGCCTGGAGGCCGCCGGCTTCCAGCGCCTGGATGAGCGCGACAGCTGGGCCACGGTGCCGGGCGGCCGCTACTACGTAACCCGCAACGACTCCTCGATCATCGCCATCAAGCTGGGCAAGCAATCGCCACTGCTCGGTGGCATCCGCATGGTCGGCGCCCATACCGACAGCCCGTGCCTGCGGGTCAAGCCGCAGCCTGAGCTGCAACGCCACGGTTTCCTGCAATTGGGCGTCGAGGTCTACGGCGGCGCCCTGCTCGCGCCCTGGTTCGATCGCGACCTGTCCCTGGCCGGCCGGGTCACCTTCCGCCGTGACGGCAAGGTCGAGAGCCAACTGGTGGACTTCAGGCTGCCGATCGCCGTGATCCCGAACCTGGCCATCCATCTCAACCGCACCGCCAACGAAGGCTGGGCGATCAACCCGCAACTGGAACTGCCGCCGATCCTGGCCCAGGTGGGCGGTGACGAGCGCGTGGACTTCCGCGCCCTGCTCACCGAGCAACTGGCCCGCGAGCACGACCTGAACGCCGACGTGGTGCTGGATTACGAACTGAGCTTCTACGACACCCAGGACGCCGCAGTGATCGGTCTGAACGGCGACTTCATCGCCGGTGCCCGCCTGGACAACCTGCTGTCCTGCTACGCGGGCCTGCAGGCGCTGCTGACGGCCGACAGCGACGAAACCTGCGTGCTGGTGTGCAACGATCACGAGGAGGTCGGCTCCTGCTCGGCCTGTGGCGCCGACGGCCCGATGCTCGAACAGACCCTGCAGCGCCTGCTGCCCGACGGCGATGACTATGTGCGCACCATCCAGCGCTCGCTGATGGTGTCGGCCGACAATGCCCACGGCGTGCATCCCAACTATGCCGACAAGCACGACGGCAATCACGGGCCCAAGCTCAATGCAGGACCGGTGATCAAGGTCAACAACAACCAGCGCTACGCCACCAACAGCGAGACCGCGGGCTTCTTCCGTCATCTGTGCATGGCCGAGGAAGTGCCTGTGCAGAGCTTCGTGGTACGCAGCGACATGGGCTGCGGCTCGACCATCGGACCGATCGCCGCCAGCCACCTGGGCGTGCGCACGGTCGACATCGGCCTGCCGACCTTCGCCATGCACTCGATCCGCGAGCTGTGCGGCAGCCATGACCTGGCGCACCTGGTCAAGGTCCTCACCGCGTTCTACCGTAGCCGCGAACTGCCCTGACCACACCGGCAGTAGACTTCCAGGGCTGCGGCACAAGGCAGCTGCACACATGAACTGTGCCGCAGTTGCGGGAGCAACTGTCTTGGGACAAGTGGAGCCCTCTGGATCCTGGGGCCGCGAGCGCCCCAGCGACAGCTTGCCTCCGGTCAATCCATCCCCGACCCAAACCGCTATGCTTAAGACATGGCCCCACTTTCAGAAGGATTCCTGTCCATGTCGTTCCTGTCCCTGTTCCTGCCGGTCTTCCTGTTCCTGATGCTGCTGACCATCGGTTTCAGCCTGCGCGAGCGCAATATCGGCGTGCTGATGATGTGGGTCGGAACCCTGGGCATCTTCGGCCTCACCTGCTGGAAGATCCTGGAGCAACTGCCGTCATAAACCTCTACACTCGGTCAATCGTTTGACCTGAGGTAGATTTCCCGGTGCCTGCACTCCTGCGTTGCCTGTTCCTGCTGTTTTTCGTGTTCATCACCCCGGCGCAGGCCGCGGGCCTGCCGGGCCTGCTCGGTTCGGGCACGCCGGCACAGCCGCAAGCCACCGAGCCGTTGGGCAAGTCGCTCGATGAAGTGATCAAGAACCTGGAAAACGACCAGCAGCGCGCCAAGCTGCTGGCAGACCTGAAAAAGCTGCGCGATGCCACCAGACAGTCGCAGCCGACCGCCGAACAGGGGGTGCTCGGGTTGATTGGCGGTGCGCTGAATGATCTGGAAAAGCAATTCAGCGGCGACGCCAGCCCGTTCCGACGCTGGTCCATGGAGATCGACCAGGCCCAGGAAGAACTGACGGCCCTGGTGGTTCCCGTGCATCAATGGCCGGCGATCCTGTTCGGCTTCGCGGCGATCATCGCAGTCTGGAGCCTGCTGGCCTATGCCTTCAACTGGATCGGCCACCGCGTGCGCCTGCGTTTCGGCCTGACCGAAGAACTGCCCCAGCACCCGCGTACATGGGATCTGGTGCGCTTCGCCTTGCGCAAGCTCGGGCCGTGGATGGTGGCCTTGGTGTTCACCGTCTACCTGAGCTTTGCCCTGCCCTCCTCCCTGGGCAAGTCGCTGGCCATGGTGCTGGCCTACGCCTTGGTGGTCGGCACCCTGTTCTCGGCGATCTGCGTGATTGCCTTCTCCCTGCTCGATGGCCCGCACCGTCACCGCGCCCTGTACATCCTGCGCCACCAGGCATTCCGCCCGCTGTGGTTGATCGGCAGCTTCGCCGCGTTCGGCGAGGCGATGAGCGATCCACGCATGACCACTGCCCTGGGCAGCCACCTGGCCCATGCCCTGGCAACCTTGGCCAACGTGGTGGCGGCAGTGTGCACCGGCCTGTTCATCCTGCGATTCCGCCGCCCCATCGCCCATTTGATCCGCAACCAGCCGCTGGCCCGGCGCCTGACCCGCCGGACCCTGAGCGACACCATCGAGATCCTCGGCAGCTTCTGGTTCGTGCCGGCGTTGATCCTGGTGGCGATCTCGCTGTTCGCCACATTCATTTCCGCGGGCGACACCAGCACGGCCCTGCGCCAATCGCTGATGTGCACCGTGCTGGTGGTGGTGTGCATGGTGCTCAACGGCCTGGTGCGTCGTCATGCGGCCAACCCCAAGCGGGCCAATCGGCGCCAGGAGGTGTACACCGAGCGGCTGCGCAACTTCGCCTACGCCCTGGTGCACCTGTTCATCTGGTTGGTGTTCATCGAACTGGGCCTGCGGGTCTGGGGCCTGTCGATGATCAATTTTGCCGAAGGCGATGGGCATGAGGTGAGCATGCGCCTGGTGGGCCTGGCCGGCACCATGATCGCCGCCTGGCTGGTGTGGATCCTGGCCGACACAGCCGTGCACCACGCCTTGGTGCGCTCGCGCCGTGGCCTGGCCAACGCCCGGGCGCAGACCATGATGCCGTTGATCCGCAACGTGATGTTCGTGGCGATCTTCATCATCGCGGTGATCGTCGCCCTGGCCAACATGGGCATGAACGTCACGCCGCTGCTCGCCGGTGCCGGTGTCATCGGCCTGGCAATCGGTTTCGGCGCCCAATCGCTGGTGGCCGACCTGATCACCGGCCTGTTCATCATCATCGAGGACTCCCTGGCCATCGACGACTATGTGGATGTCGGCGGTCACCTGGGCACGGTCGAGGGGCTGACCATCCGTACCGTGCGGTTGCGGGATATCGACGGCATCGTGCATACCATTCCGTTCAGCGAGATCAAGAGCATCAAGAACTACTCGCGCGAATTCGGCTATGCCATTTTCCGGGTGGCCATTCCCCACAGCATGGCGATCGACCAGGCGATCACCTTGATTCGCGAGGTGGGGCAAAAGCTGCGTAACGATCCGCTGATGCGCCGCAACATCTGGTCACCATTGGAGTTGCAGGGGGTGGAGAGCTTCGAGTCCGGGTCGGCGATCCTGCGAGCACGGTTCAAGACCGCGCCCATCAAGCAGTGGGAGGTTTCGCGGGCGTTCAACCTGGCCCTGAAGCGCCAGCTCGATGAGGCGGGGCTGGATCTGGCCACGCCACGGTTGTCCGTGCAGGTGGTGACTGCAGGCGGAGGACGTTCCGGGGAGTAGCCAGGGCTGTTGGAACCGGAATCCTCTTTGTAGGCTGTGCCTGTACATTGCCGACGAAAAACCCTATCAAACGCAGTGCTTTTTCCATGCGGCTACGGGCGCCTGTCCGCCTTGTAGCCCTATAAACGCCTGATCATGCTGAAGTCGCAATTACCCACCTACGTGGGAAACGACAACATGATCACAGAAGCAGAACCATGGATTATTCACTGCATAAAGGAACGCCAACCGTCACGGTACGGGACAATCGAGGGCTCGACATACGCGAGATCGGCTACCACCGCCATCCAGACAGCCCCTCGCTTCTCGACGAGCGCGTCACTCGTCATGAATTCAATGCCCTTGGGCAACTTGCCCAAAGCATCGACCCTCGTTTGCATCAACAGCAATGTACTGACGCAAGTGTCAGCCCCAACTACAGGTTTCACACATCGCTGACGGGTGAAGTCCTGTGCACCGAGAGTGTCGATGCCGGCACCACCCGTGCCCTGGGCGATGTCCTGGGGCGTGAGTGGCTCAGCATCAGTGCCACGGGCGTCATTCGCCGCTGGCACTACGAGAATCCATCGCTTGCGGGGCGACTGGTCGCTATCAGCGAGCAGGTTGCCGATGAAAAACCACGCATCACCGAACGCCTGTTCTGGTGCGAAGCCACCCAAGCCGCGAAAGGGTACAACCTCGCAGGCCGGTGCGTACGCCATTACGACACGGCAGGCTGCGTGCAGACGGACAGTGTCGGACTGACGCAGGCGTTGCAGTCCTCAACGCGAAAGCTGCTGGCGGAAGGTCTTGAAGCAGACTGGCAGGGACAGGACGAGTCTGCCTGGGACAACATGATGACCCCGTATGCCTTCACCACCTCGTGCCGCGCCGACGCGACCGGAACACAGGTCAGGCAACGTGATGCGCTCGGCCATACCCAGCGCCAGGCGTATGACATAGCCGGCCGGTTGGCCAGTAGCCAGCTGAAAATGAAGGGCGGGCTGACACGCGTTATCGTCCGCTCCATGACGTATTCGGCCGCCGGGCACAAGCTGCGCGAGGAACAGGGTAACGGCGTGGTCACCACCTATACCTACGAACCACAAACGCAGCGCCTCGCAGGCAGCAAGGTCGAACGTGTTGGGGGGCAGCGAGGTGAGTCGAAAGTATTGCAGGATCTACGGTACGAGTACGACCCCGTCGGTAACGTCCTGAGTGTGCGCAACGACGCCGAAGCGACGCGATTCTGGCGTAATCAGAAGATCGTACCGGTGAGCCGCTATCGTTATGACAGCCTGTATCAACTAGTCAGTGCCTGTGGCCGTGAAATGGCCGACATCGCCCCGGAAACCAGCAGACTTCCCTCCCCTACGATCCCACGCCCTACAAACGACGGTGCATTTACCAACTACACCCGAAGGTACCGGTATGACCGTGGCGGCAACCTGATTTGCCTGGTCCACAGTGCCCCCGCCTCCAACAACAGCTATACCCGGTACATGACGGTCTCCCACCGCACTAACCGGGCGGTGTTGCGCACGCTCACAGAAGACCCGGCAAAGGTCGACGCGCTGTTCGATGCCGCAGGCAACCAGCTGCAATTGCAACCTGGCCAGTCCATTCATTGGACACCTCGGGGGGAACTGGACAAGGTCACGCTGCTGGCACGTGAAGAAACTCCGCCCCTCCAGGAAACCTACCGCTACGACGCGCAGCACCAACGCATCGGAAAAATCAGCTCACACAACAACGGCGCCCAGACTCAGCGCGTGCTCTACCTGCCAGGCTGGGAGCTTCGCACGCGGTCGTGCGGTGACGCCCTGAAAGAAGCTCTGCACATTATCGCCATCAGCGAATCGGGACGCGCGCGGGTTCTGCATTGGGAAAAGGGCGTGCCATCCGGTATCGACAACGATGCCGTGCGTTACAGCCATGCCGATATCATCGACAGTATCGGCCTTGAGCTGGACGAAAGCGGCCAGGTCATAAGCCAGGAAGAGTACTACCCATTCGGTGGCACTGCACTCTGGGCTGCTCGAAGCCAGACAGAAGCATCCTATAAAACCGTGCGTTACTCAGGAAAGGAGCGCGACGCCACCGGGCTGTACTACTACGGCTATCGGTACTACCAGCCATGGGCAGGACGCTGGTTGAGTGCGGATCCAGCGGGAACCATCGATGGGTTGAACCTTTATCGGATGGTGCGAAACAACCCGACAACCCTTAATGACGTGATGGGGCTTTCTCCAGAGGGGATCTACTACGAATACAATGCCATGAAGAACGCGCCCCTTATCTTGCGAGAGACCCGGCTGGAGGTGGAGGCATTCTTGAGTTCCAAGCGTGGCACAGCCGCACTGTATGTTGCCGGCGGTACTGTAAGGGAAGGCTTGGGCACGCTGGCTGCCATGGGGGGAGGTGCTCTAGGTTCCGTTGTGCCTGTCGCAGGGACCTTTGCAGGTGCTTACGTTGCAAAAAAAGCGGTGGAAAAAGCACTCCCGGAGTTTCACGCGGTTCCACCGATGAACGCCGCAAAGAAAATAGAACAAAAATCCAAAGGTGGGCTCACTCACAAGCTCAATACCTTTAGAAAAGAAAACATGAACCTTGAAAAGCTCCGGGACAAAGTGACCGACACCGGTTTGAACACCGGTATCAACAAAGCGCTTGAAGCGGTGGGCGAAGCCGCACTTCCTGTTTCAATTCCATTTACCTCGATGTACAAGGGCATGAAGGAACTGAGGAAATCAGGCAACACATCCAAAGGTGAGGTCATCCGGCAACTGGCGACAGACATGGCAGCAGCCGAACAGCTCATCAAAAAGCTGGACGCCACCATCAAAGCAGGGTTCGGGGCACTCAGCGTAAAACGCGAGCATAGAGATCCAATCACTGGCGGATCCGGCTTCCTAGAATATTGCACGCGCTCTGGAAATCACCCTACAAATGCAAATCATTGGATAAGAGCGTCAAAATATGAGCGTCTCTATGACAAGAGCATGGATGAACTGGGAAAACTGCAACAGTTGGTGAGTAAACACTCACGCGCCCTTCAATGACCCATGCCTCCTGCTCTAGCGGTCAACGCCGTCGATGGGCAGAACACCTCACCCGGCGTCCGCCCGGATCCTGATCGCATCGTGGCGCCAATACTCCAGGTCGCAGTCGATCAGGTGCCCGTGCTGGTCGCTGTTGACCCGCGTGACATGCAGCCCGGGGCTTCCCGCTGAAACCTTCAGGGCCGCCGCCGCGGCCGCCGGCAATGCGGTCGGCAGGATCTCGAAGCACACCCGTCCATAGGCGATCCCGTAGGCCCGTGCGTAGATCTCGGTCAGCGACTGACCGAGGTCCAGCTCCAGGATCCCGGGGAAATACCGTGGATTGAGGTAGTGCTCGGCATAGAGCACCGCGCGCCCATCGATACGCCGCAAACGGCAGATCTGCACCACGCTGGACAACGCCGGCAAACGCAACCGCGCACAGATCGCCGCCGAGGCCGGCTGCAGCCGCGCCGACAAGAGCTCGGTGCCTGGCACCCGCCCCTGGTCCCGCACCATGGCATGGAAGTGGCTGCGCTCGATCAGATCGTACGTGAGCCGCTCAGGCGCCACGAACCAGCCCCGCCGCTCCTCGCGGTAGATCAGCCCTTGCGCCTCCAGTTGCACCAGGGCCTCACGCAAGGTGATGCGCGTGGTGTCGAAGACCTCGCTGAGCTTGCGCTCGGCCGGCAGCTTGCCGCCCGGCGCCAGCAGGCCGTGTTCGATCTGCTCCTGCAAGGCGTGACAGATGGCTGTTACCGCGCGCGGTGGCGTCGAGTGCATCAAGGTTACCTATATGGACTAGTCCAGCCCCAAGACAGGGCAGTTGGAGAATAGAGCAAGCCTAGGGACGGCTGATGAACATCCCGTGACAAAGACTACCAGCGCTTGCGGCAGAAGCGAGCGAGGCCTTGCGAATAAAGGCCTGCGATCTGGTCTACGCTGTAGTGCCAGGGCCTGCGTCGCAGGTTTTGCCCCCTGCCCTTACATCAAACTGTCACGCAACCGGCCTACCTTGGCCCAAGGTTTGCTGACCTAGACCAAGGTTCGCAAGCGAAGGTTTCCCCTTAAAACAACACTGCAAGACCCCACCAAAGGAGCTTCGGATGAAAAAGTTCTTCATGGCGTCACTGCTGGGCTCGGCCATCGCCCTGTGCACCTCGGCCATGGCCGCCACCGACCTCAAGGCCCTGGAAGATGCCGCCCGCAAGGAAGGCGCGGTCAACAGCGTGGGCATGCCCGATGCCTGGGCCAACTGGAAAGGCACCTGGGCGGACCTGGCCAGCAAGTATGGGCTCAAGCACAGCGACACCGACATGAGCTCGGCCCAGGAGATCGCCAAGTTCGATGCCGAGAAAGACAACGCCAGCGCCGACATCGGTGACGTGGGCGCGGCCTTCGGCCCCATCGCTGCAACCAAGGGCGTGACCCAGCCGTACAAGCCCAGCACCTGGGACCAGGTACCGGAGTGGGCCAAGGACAAGGACGGCCACTGGGCCCTGGCCTACACCGGCACCATCGCGTTCATCATCAACAAGGACCTGGTCAAGGAAGGCGAACGCCCGAAAACCTGGCACGACCTGGAAAAAGGCAAGTACAAGGTCGCCATCGGTGACGTGGGCACCGCCGCCCAGGCCGCCAACGGCGTGCTCGCCGCGGCCATCGCCTACAAGGGCAGCGAGAGCAACATCGAGCCGGGCCTGCAGCTGTTCACCAAACTGGCCCAGCAAAAACGCCTGTCACTGGCCAACCCGACCATCCAGACCCTGGAGAAAGGTGAAGTGGAAGTCGGCGTGGTGTGGGACTTCAACGGCCTGAGCTACCGCGAACAGATCGATCCCAAGCGCTTCGAGGTGCTGATCCCGTCCGATGGCTCGGTGATCTCCGGCTACACCACTATCATCAACAAGTACGCCAAGCACCCCAACGCCGCCAAGCTGGCCCGCGAGTACATCTTCAGCGATGCCGGCCAGACCAACCTGGCCCTCGGCCACGCCCGGCCGATCCGCGCCGAGCACCTGAAACTGCCGGCCGAGGTACAGGCCAAGCTGCTGCCCAACGAGCAGTATGGCGCCGCCCAACCGATCAAGAACGCCGAGGCCTGGGAAGCCACCTCGAAAAAGCTGCCGCAGATGTGGCAGGAGCAAGTGATCATCGAGATGGAGTGAGGCGGCTGGATCCCCAGTGCCCGAACCGGCCCTTTCGCGGGTAAACCCGCTCCCACACTGTCCTGCGCTGCACCTGTGGGAGCGGGTTCACCCGCAAAGAGGGCGATGCAGTCAAGATTGGAGCCACCATGCAACACAACGTCATCCTGGTCCTGCTCGACGGCCTCAACTACCAGGTGGCCCACCATGCCATGGGCCACCTGCACGCCTACGTCGAGGCCGACCGCGCCGCACTGTACCGTATGGAGTGCGAACTGCCGTCGCTGTCGCGCCCGCTGTACGAATGCATCCTCACCGGCGTCACGCCGATCGACAGCGGCATCGTGCACAACAACGTCAACCGCCTGTCCACCCAGCGCAGTGTCTTCCACTACGCCCGGGAGGCCGGGCTGGGCACTGCGGCGGCGGCGTACCACTGGATGAGCGAGCTGTACAACCGCTCGCCCTTCGACCCGCTGCGCGATCGTCACACCCATGCGCCCAAGCTGCCGATCCAGCACGGCCTGTTCTACTACGCCGACCACTACCCCGATTCGCACCTGCTGGCCGACGCCGAGTACCTGCGTCGCCGCCATGCGCCGAATTTTTTGCTGGTGCATCCGATGAACATCGACGACGCCGGGCACCGCCATGGGCTGGACAGCAGCCAGTACCGTAACGCCGCCCGCAGCGCCGACATCCTCCTGGCCGATTACCTGCCATTGTGGCTGGCCGAGGGCTACCAGGTGCTGGTGACCGCCGACCACGGCATGAACAACGACCGCTCGCACAATGGCCTGCTGGCCGAGGAGCGCGAGGTGCCGCTGTTCGTGTTCGGAGAGGCGTTCAGCCTGGACCCCGCGGCCACGCCCTTGCAGACCGAGCTGTGCGGCACGATCTGCGAGCTGCTCGGCGCAGCCCATGACAAACCGGTCTGCCGGGAGTTGCTCAAGTGAATGCCAGCCAACGTGGTCGTTACCTGGCCCTGCTCTGCCTGCTCCCCTTCGCCGTGTTCTTCGTCGTCTTCCAGATCGCCCCACTGGCATGGGTGGCCATCAACAGCCTGCAGAATGAAAGCGGCTGGGGGCTGGACAACTTCAGCAAGGTCTTCGCCTCCAGGTTCTACCTGCAGGCGCTGCAACGCAGCCTGGAGATCAGTTTCTGGTCGAGCCTGTTCGGCATCGTCATCGCCACCCTCGGCGCATACTCCCTTCGCCAGGTGGACTCGCGCCTGCGCGATTTCGTCAGCGCCTTCGCCAACATGACCAGCAACTTCTCCGGCGTGCCGCTGGCCTTCGCCTTCATCATCCTGCTGGGCTTCAACGGCGCCCTGACCCTGCTGCTCAAGCAGGTGGGCCTGCTGGAGGATTTCAGTATCTACTCCAAGAGCGGGCTGATCCTGGTGTACACCTATTTCCAGATACCCCTAGGCGTGCTGCTGCTCTACCCGGCCTTCGACGCCCTGCGCGAAGACTGGCGCGAGTCGGCGGCGCTGCTGGGCGCCAGCCACTGGCAGTTCTGGCGGCACATCGGCCTGCCGGTGCTGACCCCGGCACTGCTGGGGACCTTCGTGATCCTGCTGGCCAACGCCCTGGGCGCCTACGCCACCGTCTATGCCCTGACCACCGGCAACTTCAACGTGCTGCCGATCCGCATCGCCGCCCTGGTGGCCGGTGACATCACCCTGGACCCGAACCTGGCCAGCGCCCTGGCCATGGTCCTGGTGGGGCTGATGACGCTGGTCACGGTCGTCCATCAATGGCTGCTGAAGAGGAGCTACCATGCGCGCTGAACCTCGCTCCAGCCTCTATCACCGGGTCGTGGTCTACCTGCTGTTCATCATCCTGCTGCTGCCCCTGGCCGGCACCCTGCTCTACTCCCTGGCCACCAGCTGGTCGGCGAGCCTGCTGCCCAGCGGCCTGACCTTCAAATGGTACGTGGCGCTGTGGAGCGAGCCGCGCTTTCTCGCCGCCTTCGGCCAGTCGTTGCTGGTGTGCGTAGGCGCACTGGTGCTGTCGGTGGTGCTGATCCTGCCGTTGCTGTTCGTGGTGCATTACCACTTCCCGCGGCTGGACGCGCTGATGAACATCCTCATCCTGCTGCCCTTCGCCGTACCGCCGGTGGTGTCCTCGGTGGGGCTGCTGCAACTGTATGGCAGCGGGCCGATGGCCATGGTCGGCACACCCTGGATCCTCATCGGCTGCTACTTCACCATCGCCCTGCCCTTCATGTACCGGGCCATCACCAACAACCTGCAGGCGATCAACCTGCGCGACCTGATGGACGCCGCCCAACTGCTCGGCGCCAGCACCTGGCAAGCGGCGCTCCTGGTGGTGCTGCCGAACCTGCGCAAGGGCCTGATGGTGGCGTTGCTGCTGTCATTCTCGTTCCTGTTCGGCGAGTTCGTCTTCGCCAACCTGCTGGTGGGTACGCGCTACGAGACCTTGCAGGTGTACCTGAACAACATGCGCAACAGCAGCGGCCATTTCAACAGTGCACTGGTAATCTCCTACTTCGCCTTCGTGCTGGTGCTGACCTGGGTCGCCAATCGCCTGAACAAGGACAAATCCTGACATGAGCTTCGTCAGCGTACAGAAACTGCACAAAAGCTATGCCGGCAGCCCGGTGTTCCACGACATCGACTGCCAGATCGAACGCGGCGAGTTCGTCACCCTGCTGGGCCCCTCAGGCTGCGGCAAGTCGACCCTGCTGCGCTGCATCGCCGGCCTTACCCCGGTGGACAGCGGCAGCATCCTCCTCGACGGCCAGGACCTGGTGCCACTGAGCCCGCAAAAGCGCGGGATCGGCATGGTGTTCCAGAGCTACGCGCTGTTCCCCAACATGACCGTGGAGCAGAACGTCGCCTTCGGCCTGCGCATGCAAAAAATCAAGGCCGACGAGAGCCAGACCAGGGTCCGCGAGGCCCTGGAGCTGGTGGAGCTGGGCAAGTTCGCCGGGCGCTACCCGCACCAGCTTTCCGGCGGCCAGTGCCAGCGCGTGGCCCTGGCGCGCTCGCTGGTGACCCGCCCGCGCCTGCTGTTGCTCGACGAGCCGCTGTCGGCCCTGGATGCGCGCATCCGCAAGCACCTGCGCGAGCAGATCCGCGCCATCCAGCGTGAGCTGGGGCTGACCACCATTTTCGTCACCCACGACCAGGAAGAAGCCCTGACGATGTCGGACCGCATCTTCCTGATGAACCAGGGACGCATCGTCCAGAGTGGCGATGCCGAAACCCTCTACACAGCGCCGGTCGACCTGTTCGCCGCAGGCTTCATCGGCAACTACAACCTGCTCGACCCGGACGCCGCCAGCCGCCTGCTGCAACGCCCGGTTGCCAGCCGCCTGGCAATCCGCCCGGAAGCCATCAGCCTGCACCTGGACGGCGACCTCGAAGGCCAGGTGCGCAGCCACAGCCTGCTGGGCAACGTCATCCGCTACCGGGTGCAGGTGCGTGACGTGGAACTGGTGGTGGACGTGCTCAATCGCTCGTCGGCCGACCTGCATGCGGACGGGCAGCGGGTGTCCCTGTCGATCGACCCCACGGCGCTACGAGAAGTGGCCTAAGGAGAACAACACAATGGCTTTGGCAATTTTCGATCTGGACGAAACCCTCATCCACGGCGACTGCGCGTCGCTGTGGAGCAAGCAAATGGTCCAGCTGGGCTGGGTCGATGGCAAGGAGTTCCTGCGTCGCGACCAGGAGCTGATGGAGGCCTACGGCAAGGGCCACCTGCGGATGGAGGAATACATGGCCTTCAGTCTGGAGCCGATCGCAGGGCGCACCCTGGAAGAAGTCGAGCACCTGGTCGAACCCTGGGTCGAAGACGTGATCGAGCCGATCATCTATGGCGACGCCTGCCGCTGCATCGCGGAGCACCGCAAGCGTGGCGACCGCATCCTGATCATTTCCGCCTCGGGTACCCACCTGGTGGGGCCGATCGCGGCGCGATTGGGCGTAGACGAGTACCTGGCCATAGAGCTGGAAGCGGTGAATGGGGTGTATACCGGCCAGACCCACGGCGTGCTGACCTACCGCGAGGGCAAGATCACCCGGTTGATGGAATGGCTGGACCAGGAACAGGAGAACCTGGAGGGGGCGAGCTTCTATTCGGACTCGCGCAATGACCTGCCCTTGCTGCTGAAAGTCGACTACCCGCATGTGGTCAACCCGGACCCGGTGTTGCGCGAGCACGCCCAGATCAATGGCTGGCCGATTCTGAGCTGGAGCTGATCCCCTTCGCGGGTAAATCCGCTCCTACAGACACCGCGCCCCCTGTAGGAGCGGCCTTGTGTCGCGAAAGGGCTGCAACGCAGCCCTAGCCACCTCACGCCAGACTTGGGTCGATCACCAGTACCAGCTTGCCCGACACCTGGTTGCTCGACAGCTCCGCAAACGCCGCCTCGGCAAAGGCCACCGGGTAGGTGTCTACCAGTTGCGGTGAAAGCCGACCTTCGCTGAACAATGGCCACACCTGCTGGCCCAGGTCACGCAGCAGTTCACCCTTGAACGCATCGTCACGGTTGCGCAGTGTCGAGCCTGTGACCTGCACCCGCTTGGCCAACACCTGCGCCAGGTCCAGCTCGGCCTTGCGTCCGCCCATCAGGCCTATGATCACCCAGCGCCCATCACGGGCCAGCAGCTTGAGGTTGAGCGCCCCATAACTGGCGCCCACAGGGTCGAGGATCACATCGAATGGCCCCGCCTGCTCCAGGTCATCCAGATTCTCATTGCGCACCACCCCACCGGTCGCCCCCAGGCCCTGGCAATACGCCAGGCGATCCTTCGAGCCGACACTGACCCACACCGGGCTGCCGAATGCCTTGCACAGCTGGATGGCCGCCGAGCCCACGCCACTGGCACCGGCATGCACCAACACCTGCTCACCGGCCTTCAGGCCCCCGAGCTGGAAGATGTTCAGCCAGGCCGTGGCATATACCTCCGGAATCGCCGCCGCCTCGTGCAAGCTCAGGCCTTCGGGGACCGGCAACACATGACGGGCGTCCACCACCACTTCCTCGGCCATGCCACCACCGGCGAGCAGCGCACAGACCCGGTCGCCTACACGCCAGTCGGCGCCAGGACCGACCTCTTCGATCACCCCGGCGCACTCCAGCCCCAGATAAGGGCTGGCACCGGAAGGCGGCGGGTACAAGCCCGCGCGCTGGAGCAGGTCGGCACGGTTGAGTCCCGCGGCCGCCACACGGATACGCACCTGGCCCGCATCACAGGTCGGGCGCTCAGCCTGTACCCAGGCCACATGTCCGTCAACGCCTTGCAATGCCTTCACAGTGCCTCCATAGTTGAGTCATGACTGAGCCCGGGATCGCCATGTCCCGGGCTTTTTGCAGTATGCGTCCGGCTCCTCTGGAGCCGGCGAACGGAAAAGACGGCCTACTATGCGTGATCAATTGCCTTTACGTCGAATCAGCATGAAGCATTTCCTGCCCAGCACCGCCCTTGCCCTCGTGATCGGGCTCGGCAGCCTCACGCTCGGTGGCAATGCGTCGGCCGCCAACAAGTGGGACAGCCTGCAGCCGGACCGCGACGAAATCGTCGCCAGTCTCAACGTAGTGGAGTTGCTCAAGCGTCATCACTACAGCAAGCCGCCGCTGGACGACGCCCGTTCGATCATCATCTACGACAGCTACATCAAGCTGCTCGACCCGTCGCGCAGCTACTTCACCGCCGCCGACATCGCCCAGTTCGACAAGTGGAAGACCCAGTTCGACGACTTCCTCAAAAGCGGCAACCTCGAACCTGGCTTCACCATCTACAAGCGCTACCTGGACCGCGTGAAGTCGCGCCTGGACTTCGCCCTGGCCGAGCTGGACAAGGGCGTCGACAAGATGGACTTCACCACCCGCGAAACCTTGCTGGTAGACCGCAAGGATGCCCCGTGGATGAAGAACGAGGCCGAGCTCGACGACCTGTGGCGCAAGCGTGTCAAAGACGAAGTGCTGCGCCAGAAGATCGCCGGCAAGGATCCCAAGCAGATCCAGGAAACCCTGACCAAGCGCTACAAGAACCAACTGTCGCGCCTGGACCAGACCCGTGCCGAAGACATCTTCCAGGCCTACATCAATACCTTCGCCCAGTCCTACGACCCGCATACCAACTACCTGTCGCCGGACAACGCGGAAAACTTCGACATCAACATGAGCCTGTCGCTCGAAGGCATCGGCGCGGTGCTGCAAAGCGACAACGACCAGGTCAAGATCGTACGCCTGGTGCCGGCAGGCCCGGCCGCCAAGACCAAGCAGGTGGCACCGGCCGACAAGATCATCGGCGTGGCCCAGGGCAACAAGGAAATGGTCGACGTGGTCGGCTGGCGCCTGGACGAAGTGGTCAAGCTGATCCGCGGCCCGAAAGGCTCGGTGGTGCGCCTGGAGTTCATCCCGGCCAGCAACGCGCCCAACGACCAGACC
>Ga0153917_1000179_pt1 | contig 57572 bp, 54 predicted proteins | sample TSFL001MetaG_FD_104695 | JGI IMG/M metagenome (GOLD analysis project Ga0153917, IMG submission 104695) | Attine ant fungus gardens microbial communities from Florida, USA - TSFL001 MetaG | ecosystem: Host-associated > Fungi > Mycelium > Unclassified | place: USA: Florida, Paynes Creek Historic...
ACCGTAGAAGCCGCCGCCGGCATCGTAGCGTGAAAACCGGCTGCGGCTGCTCTGGACATCGCTCACGCCATACCAGGTATTCATATAACGCGCATCGCCAAACAGCGCCGCCGTCTGCAGTGCAATGGTATCGCTGTCGCGCTGGAGAGGCACCAGCGTAACGGATGCCTGATAGTTCACGCCCTGATCATCGCTGAGCGGCAGCACCGCTTTGCCCTCTGCACTCAGCCACGGCGTAAGCTGCCAGCCCAGCGCCAGTGCAGTGTTCACCGTCGCATTGATGTTTCCCATACCTTGCAGCCGGCTGGCGCCGTCCCGCCACGTTGAATCTTTATCGCTTCGGCCGAGGCCGTAACCCAGCGTGTGTTCCAGATAAAACCCGCTGTCGCTCTGCAGGTCGTACCCGATGCCTTTCTGGGCATCAGCAAAAAATGCGCCATCTCTGGCCTGGAAAATCGGTACCGGCTGCACCCGTGTTTTATTCGATCCGCTGTAGCGTGGCGCGAATTGCGCCCCCGCGCCGAGCGTCAGGCTGGTCTGTGCGTCACCATCCGCCCTGGCGGCAGCGGAAATCATGAGTAGCAGATGGGTCATGTACATCAGCGTTTTTCTGGTTATCATCGTGTCACCTCTTTATCGGTCCGTTTACCGCCCCTTGCCCGGGCAGCCGCAGCGCGAAGCCGAAGTATCCCGGGGCTGTGTCAACAAACAGCCAGGGATTTATGAAGAAACTGTCAAGGTGAGTTATGCAGACCAAAAATATCCTGATTATTGAGGACGACGCTGACGCGGCTGAGGTGCTGGAGGCGTATCTGCTACGGGAAAATTATGCGGTGCGTGTTGCCGCGGATGGCCTGAGCGGACTTGAGCTGGCCCTGCGCTGGCAGCCCGATCTGATTTTGCTTGATGTGATGCTGCCCGGCCTGAACGGCACCGAGGTGCTGGCAAAACTCCGGCGCAGCAGCGAGGTGCCGGTGATTATGGTCACGGCCATGGGCGATACGCCCGATCGCATCGGTGCCCTGCGCTACGGCGCGGATGATTATGTGGTCAAGCCTTATCATCCCGGCGAAGTAGTGGCACGCGTGCAGGCAGTGCTGCGGCGCAGCGCGGTAAAAACGCCGCAGGAAGAGATCCTGCGCTGGCAGGGGCTGGAGGTGAACAGTGGCGCGATGACGGTTACCGTCACGCAGGCCTCGGGTAACGTGCTTTGCGTTGATACCACGCCAACCGAATTCACGCTGCTGGTCACGCTGATGCGCGCACCGGTGCGCGCGCTGAGCCGCCCGTTTTTGCTGGAGCAGTGTATGCCGGACAGCGACGCGCTGGAGCGGGTGATTGATACCCACGTGTATAACCTGCGCAAAAAGCTGGAAGCGGCCGGGATGGCGGGCGTGCTGCTCAACGTGCGCGGCGTAGGCTACCGGTTCCGCCAGCCATGACAGAAAAATCCCCACAAACGCTCTGGCGCTGGCTTTGTCTGCGCATTCTGACGCTGGCTATCGGTACCGTGGTACTGATTGCTTTGTGCATGTGGCTGCGCTTCACGGTGCAGTACCTGTGGATCACGCACCATATGCCGCCGGCGGTTCTGCATGAATTTCTCGCCCTGCGTGCACATCCGGAACGCGATCCCGCGCGCTTTCACCAGATCATCGATAGCTGGTGGGGCATACGCTACTCCGATCCGTCCATTGCTTCCTCGGACTGGATCACCGTCGGCATCCTGGTGCTGGTGACCATTCCGTTTATTGCCTATTTCGGGCTGCGTCACGCGCGCCCGCTTTCTGCACAGTTCAGCCAGCTCAGACGAGCGGCAGACCAGGTGACCGCAGGCGATTTCGGTGCGCAGGCGGCGTTAACGCCGGCAGCGCCCGCCGAACTGGCGCAGTTCGCGCACAACTTCAACGCGATGACGCGCCAGCTGGCGCGTTACGACAAAGAGCTGCGTACGTCGCATGTCGCCATGGCGCATGAGCTGCGGTCGCCGCTCAACGCCGCCATGGTGCGTCTGCAGGCGCTGCTTGATGGCGTATTCAGCGCTGACTCACGTCAGCTCGCCCTGATCATGGCGCAGCTCAGTTGTCTGCACCGGCTGATCGATGAGCTGCATCTGCTGTCACTGGCGGATGCCGGCCAGCTCACGCTGGAGAAAGTCCGATGTAACCCGGCCGATATCCTGCGCGAGCGCCTGCAGTGGATCAAACCGCAGCTGGATGAAGCGCGCATCAGCACCGGGGTAGCGCTGGCTGAAGAGACATTGCTGCCGGTCGATCCGTTCCGTCTCGGGCAGGTTTTCACCATCCTGCTGGAAAACGCCCTGCGCTATGCCGGAAGCGGCAGCCAGCTGCAGCTGCGCACGCGCAACACCGTTGATCATTACGAAATCATCGTGCAGGACAGCGGCCCGGGCGTTCCTGCGGCGTTTCTGGCGTTGATGTTTGAGCGCTTTGCGCGCGGTGAGGCGTCACGCGCCCGCCACTCGGGCGGCAGCGGGCTGGGCCTGTCGATTGCGCGGGCGATTTGCCAGGCGCACGGCGGCACGATTAATGCCACGCTGCCGGCAACGGGAGGCTTGCAGGTACAGATTTTGTTGCCGCGCAACGCCTGACGTTGTTGCCCTTCTTGACACGCTCTTGATGGAACATCGCCGGATTCTTGATAATCGCACGGTGTAATGGCGCAAATACTGATAAAGGAATTGCGCCATGACCGACGAGCTTCCCTGCCTGATCAAACAGGGTGTGCGCCACCTGCTTAATCCGCGCCACCTGGTTTCCCTGCTGCCGCTGCTGCCCTGTCTGCTGCTGACGGCCCTGCTGCTGACCGGCTGTGACCGCAAGCGTTCACCCACGCCGCCGCCACCGCGTCCGGTAAAGTTCATCACGGTTGGCCCGCCCGTGCCCGCCGGGCAGCAAACCCTGACCGGCGAGATCCGCGCGCACGATGAAACCTCGCTCAGTTTCAGGCTGGAGGGGCGGATTCTGACGCGCAGCGCCGATGTCGGCAGCCGCTTCAGGCAGGGAGAGACGCTCGCCGTGCTTGACAGTCCCGGCGCGCTGAATCAGCTGGCGAGCGCACAGGCGGAGCTGAACAGCAGCCGCGCGGCCGAAAAGGTGGCGGCCCTAAATCTGCACCGCATGCGCCTGCTGATGCCGTCCGGGGCAATTGCCCGTGCTCAGCTCGATAGCGCCAGCGCCGACTGGCAGGCTGCGCTGGCGCGGCGGCAGAGCAGTGAAGCGGCATTGAAAAATGCGCAGGATAGCCTGCGCTGGACCCACCTTACCGCGCCTGACGATGGCGTGGTGACGGGCGTCAGCGCCGCAGCCGGTCAGGTGGTCAGCGCCGGGCAGACGGTGTTTACCGTTGCGACCGGCACAGGCCGTGACGTGGTATTTGACGTTGCCACACCTGAAACCCTCGATCGCCGGGCCAGTGCCCGCTTCCGCGTTGCGCTATTGCAGAATCCGTCCGTGATGGCCGAAGCGCACCTGCGTGACGTCAGTCCGCAGGCCGACGCCCAGACACGCAGCTGGCGGGTGCGCATCACACTGGACAATCCTCCCGCGGAGATGGTGCTGGGTGCCAGCGTCGCCGTCACCCTGCCGCTGATTGACACGACGGCGGATGCGGTGATGGCGATTCCGGCCACCGCGCTCACCCGCCAGGCCGGCCAGCCGGCGGTATTTATTCTCGACCCGGTGAAAAACTGCGTTATCCGGCGCACGGTCGCGATTGCCGGCTACACGGCAGATGCGATATGGATTCGCGCCGGCATCATGCCGGGCGATCGGGTGATCACGGCGGGCGTCAGAAGCCTGCGTGACGGTGAACGCGTTGCCGGCAGCCAGGAGGATCAGCATGAAACCGGCGTTTAATCTTTCTGCCTGGGCGCTGAAGCAGCAGCAGCTGATGGCCTTTCTCATGCTGCTAATCATGGCCGCCGGGATCGTCAGCTATGAAAAACTCTCGCGCAACGAAGATCCGGCGTTCACCATCAAAACTGCGGTGGTGTCTGCGCAGTGGCCAGGTGCCGACATCAACGATACGGTCAGACTGGTCACCGATCCGCTGGAGAAAAAGCTGCAGGAAATTCCCTGGCTGGATTATGTGCAGAGTGAAACGCACGCTGGCCGCACAGTCATTTTCGTCAATCTGCGTGACGACACCCCGCCCGCGCAGGTGGCCGGGATCTGGTACCAGGTGCGTAAAAAAATGCAGGATGTGACCCCGGCTTTGCCGCAGGGCGTGCAGGGCCCGGCGGTCAACGATGAGTTTGACGATACCTTTGGCACGATTTACGGCTTCACTGCTGACGGTTTTTCCCCGCGCGAGCTGCGGGACCGGGTGGACGACATTCGCCGCGATCTGATGAGTCTGCCGGATGTGGGTAAGATCCAGCTACTGGGCGAGCAGGAAGAGCAACTGGTGGTGGCTTTTTCCCCGCGCCAGCTGTCCGCCATGGGGCTGGATTTGCAGCAGGTAGCTGAGGCGCTACGGGCGCAGAACGTCGTCGAGCCGGCAGGCAGCGTGCGCACCGCCACCGATAACATCGCCCTGCGCGTGAGCGGCGCGTTCAACAGCGAGGCGAGCCTGCGGGCGGTTACGCTGCGCGTTAACGATCGCTATGTTCCGCTGACGGCGATCGCCACCATCACGCGCCGCCCCGCCGAGCCGCCTGCCCCGCTTTTTCGCGTTAACGGCCAGCCGGCCATCGGACTGGCCGTGTCGATGGCCGCCACCGGCAACATGCTGGAGTTCGGCCAGGCACTGCGGGCGCGCATGGAGAGCGAAGCCAGCCAGCTGCCGCACGGCATTGAGATGACGCGCATCGCCGATCAGTCAGCGGTAGTGCAACAGGCGGTGAGCGGATTTGTCGATGTGCTGGGCGAGGCAGTGATCATTGTGCTGGCGGTTTCGTTTGTCTCGCTGGGACTGCGCGCCGGCCTGGTGGTCGCGGCGGCGATCCCGCTGGTGCTCGCCATGACGTTTATCGGCATGCATCTGGCCGGTATCGGCCTGCAGCGCATCTCGCTGGGCGCACTGATCGTGGCGCTGGGCCTGCTGGTGGACGATGCAATGATCACGGTGGAAACCATGGTGGCGCGGCTGGAGGCCGGCGATTCCCGCACCGGCGCAGCGACCTGGGCGTTCAGTACCACCGCCTTCCCGATGCTGACCGGTACGCTGGTGATGATTGCCGGTTTTATTCCGGTCGGCTTTGCCGCATCCAGCGCGGGTGAATATTGCTATACCCTGTTTGCAGTGGTGCTGATGGCGCTCATCAGCTCATGGCTGGTGGCGGTGCTGTTTTCACCGCTGACCGGCAGCTGGCTGTTGCCGGCCACGCTAAAGCAGCACCGCGCCGGAAACGGGCGCCTCAGCCAGTTCTATCGCCGCCTGCTGAGCAGCGTGCTGCGCCACCGCATGCTGACGCTGGCGATGGCGTTGCTGGCGCTATTGCTGGCCGGCGTCGGCACCACGTATATGCAGGGCGAGTTTTTCCCGGCCTCCGATCGGCCTGAGCTGCTAGTGAGCCTGGCGCTGCCAGCCAGTGCGTCGCAGCAGGCCACCCTGCGTCAGGTGCAACGCCTTGAGCGGATTGTCTCCGCCAGCCGGGATGTTGACCACTATTCGTCTTACGTCGGCACCGGTGCGATACGCTTCTACCTGCCCATGGATGTGCTGCTGGACGATGAAAACAGCGCTCAGCTGGTGGTGGTGGCCAAAAGCCCGGCCGCCCGTGAACGACTGCAGCGCTCGCTGGATGCAGTGCTTGCCCGGGATTTCAGCGACATCACCACGCGCGTCGCGCCGCTCGAGCTCGGTCCGCCGGTAGGCTGGCCGATTCGTTATCGCATCAGCGGTCCGGATTATCGCCAGGTGCAGCAGCTGGCAGAGCGGCTGGCCGCCGCGCTCGGCAGCTCAGCGCTGACGCGTGACGTCAATCAAACCGCCGGTGAGCCCGAACGCGTAATCACTTTGCAGGTGAATCAGACGGCAGCGCGCGCAGCCGGCCTCTCTTCTGACCTGATTGCTCAGTATCTGCATACGCTCTGGTCAGGAACGCTGATCACAACGGTACGCGATCGCAACCGGCTGATTGATGTGGTGCTACAGGGCAACGCTGCAGCGCGCCATGATCTGAGCAGCCTGTCCGGACTGCTGCTAACCGCGCCGTCGGGCGCAAAAATTCCGCTGACGCAGGTCGCAACACCGCAGTGGGGGCTGGAGGATCCCGTTATCTGGCGACGCCAGCGCCTGCCGTTTATCACCGTTCAGACCGATACGGCGCCGGGTTTGCGCGCGGAAGCCGTCTCCGCCGCCCTCACGCCGCTGATTGCCGCATTCAGGGCCAGTTTGCCGGCCGGTTACCGCCTGAGCGAGGACGGGGCGGTAGCGGAATCTGACAAGGGCAACCAGTCGGTGATCGCCATCCTGCCAGTCACGCTGCTGTGCATGCTGGTGCTGCTGATGTTACAACTGCGGCGGATTTCCCGTATGCTTCTGGCCCTGCTGATGGCACCCTTTGGTCTGCCGGGCATTGTGCTGGCCATGCTGCCGACCGGCACGCCGATGGGGTTTGTGGCGCTGCTGGGTGTTATTGCTCTGGCTGGCATGATCATCCGCAACGCGGTGATCCTGATCAGCGAGGCAGATAACAACGTTGATGCAGGTATGCCGCCAGATGCCGCCATTGCGGCTGCCGCCGAACACCGCGCCCGGCCGATCGTGCTCACCGCCAGCGCAGCGATTCTCGGTATGATCCCCATCTCGCGTCAGGTTTTCTGGGGACCGATGGCGCTGGCGATTATCGGTGGGCTGTTAGTGGCGACGCTGGTGACGCTCACGGTTTTACCCGCAGCGATGAGTCTGGTGATGCAGGCAGCAGCCCGTCGGGACAAACTGAAATCGCTGCGCTGGTGGCCGTTCATAAAATAACCGCCAGCTGGTCAGCCCAGCTGGCACGGGGCAACGAAAGGTTTATCCACAGGGTTCCGGGCGGGATATGCACGCCAGATGTGGACAGTATCAGGAGAGAACGCGCAGCACCGGCTGCGCGTGGTCACGGGCTATTTCACTACCGGATGCTTCTCCTGCTGCAGCGCATTCATAAAGGTGTCGCTGAGATGCAGATGCTGACGCACCAGCGCCGGCGGCGTGCTGGCCAGCCACTGGTTGAGCGAAATATCCGCGTAATAATCGCTTTTAAACAGTTCCAGAAAGCGCAGCGGTTTGTCACCCGTGTTTTCGATATAGTGACCCATGGCAAAGGGCACATAGCCGACATCACCGGCGCGGAAGTCAAACGTACGCGCCTGACCCGACGAGGCAAACACGCCCATCCGCCCCTGACCTTCCAGATAGTATTGCCATTCATCGTTATTGGGATGCCAGTGCAGTTCGCGCATCGCGCCGGGAGCCAGTTCCACCAGCGCGGCGGCGATGGTTTTCGATACCGTAAAATTACTGGAATCAGTAATGCGTACCGTGCCGCCCGGCAGCGTCAACGGCTTCTGCGCCAGCATTTTATGCGAGAAGACCTGCTTCGATTTTACCCCGCCGCTCACCGCTGAAGCCGCCGCGCCGTCCGGTGCCTGCCCGGCAAAGATGTACTCCTCTTCCGGCGAGGGCAGCGTGTTAAACACCTCAGCCGGCACGCCAAAGTTTTTTGCCAGCACTTCGGGCGGGATATGTTTGAACCAGTCGCTGAGCAGAAAGGTACTGTCTTCATCGAAATTGCCGTTGTCGAAGGCCAGCAGGAATTCGCAGCCGTCCGGCCCGAGGCCCTGAATCGAGTGCGGCACGCCCGGCGGGAAATACCATAAATCGCCCACGCCGACGTCATCGACAAACCAGCCACCTGCGGTATCCAGCGCGGTGATGCGCGCATTGCCGTACAGCATGTAGGCCCACTCGCCCTCTTTGTGCCAGTGCAGTTCGCGGATGCCCCCCTTATCCAGCCGCATATCGACGCCAGCAATGGTGGTGGAAATGCCCAGTTCGCGCTGCGTCACCTGACGCGTCCAGCCGCCGCTGCCCTTACGCACGTGCGCATCGCTGAAAGAGAAGCGCAGGTTGGGCAACGTGCCGCTGTCGGTTGCTGGTGGATCGACCAGATCCGGATTCAGCGCTTCGCGCACTGGATCGTGCGGGCCAGGATCGCGCGGATGGTTGGGATCATTCGCCGGATAAGTCGCCACCTTGCCGTCGTGGGCATGGACCTTGCCGGCCGCCAGCGCCACGGTGCCACCAGCCGCGAAGGCCATAAAGCTTCTGCGAGATAAGTTTTCCAGTTTCATACCTGCTGTCTTCCTCAGTTTCTTATGGTTTGTGTCATGCCCCTTAACCATAATCAACCTGTGGCTTTTGCCAACCTTGTGTCACCGCTGAAATCAATAGAAAACCTTTATCATCGCGTAATCCCGCTATTCACCCGCCTCACGCCATTTACGCTTCGTTGAGATCGCGTTGACGTTCAGGTTATATCTGCCGACAAATAAGGCACAAAGTGATTAAACCCCCTCTCCGATTAAGCAATTTTTTTAATGATAGCCCGCCGCAAAAGTTAATTTAATGTTACAAAAGCATCGCAATTGCAATAATTACCCGGCTACGTTTTTTCTCCGGCGAGACGTGGCCGTTCCGGGCGGAAACCCATGCCAATCAATCGGCCAAACAGATGGCGTAAAAACGGATAGCGGCTGATGAGCTGCGGAACCTTACTGGGCGTGGTGCGCGGGCGCTTGCCGCTGCTCATTTTGATCTGCAGGAATTGCGTCGCCACGGTCGGAAACTGCCGCCGCCGCTGCACGTTCTCTAAATCGCGCAGCGTGAGCGTGCCGTTTTGCAACGGCCGCGTCAGATAATTGGCGCTGGCCACCGCGTCCTGAATCGCCAGGTTCACACCCACGCCGCCAATCGGTGACATCGCATGTGCGGCATCGCCAATGCACAGCACGCCGGGCTTCATCCATTTGTCCAGCCGATCGATACGAATGGATAACAGACTCAGCTGCTGCCACTCCTGCAGCTGCGCCATGCGCGCCACGCTGAACGGCGCAACCTCTGCCATGCGGTTTTTCAGCGCGTCGAGCCCGGCCTGCTTCAGCGCCTCGAATTCGCCTTTCTGAATGGTGAATCCACACTGCCAGTATTCGCCGCGGTCAATGACGATGAAGTTTTGCTTCGGCCCCTTGTGGCCCATCCCCAGCTCGGGGTCGTCCGGCTGTTTATCCAGCCGGAACCACACCACATCGCGTGGAGCACCAAAGCTTTTACCCACCAGCCCGGCTTTCTGCCGCACCGCCGAGCGACGGCCATCAGCGCCTATCACCAGCGGCGCGTGAATTTCGTGACCTTGTAACGTTTTCACGCCTGCGATTACGCCATCCTGATAAAGAAAATCGTCAAAACCGGTGGATTGCAGCAGCGTGAAACCGGGATAGTGCGCCGCCTGGGCGGCGAGGAAAGTGAGGAAATCCCACTGCGGCATGAAGGCGATAAAACGGCAGCGCAACGGCAGACGGGAGAAATCGGCCATGGTGATCTCCTGCCCGCCCACTTCCGCCTGTAACTTTTCCGCGCGCTGATGCGGCAGCGCCAGCAGCGCGTCGAGCAGACCCAGCTGGTGCATGATCTCCAGGGTTGAGGGATGAATGGTGTCGCCGCGAAAATCGCGCAGAAAATCGGCGTGCTTCTCAATCACGACCGCGCGCAGGCCGGCGCGCGTCAGTAAATAGGCCAGCATTAAGCCGGCCGGACCGCCGCCGACGATACAGCAGTCGGCGTTTATCACCTGTGGAGACGGCATGATATCCTCATCAATCGCTATATATGATAATTGTTATCATTTATATAGCATCTGCGCGTCACCAGGGTGATGATAAATGCCGCAGTCAGACTAGTGGTTTGCTACCAGCCCCAGCGCAATCAGGCTGCGCGCGGTGGCAAGAATGGCCTCCTGCGGACTGCGCGGGTGCCAGTTCAGCAGCCAGCCAGCTTTAGCGGCGCTGACGTTCATATCAACGCCCAGCAGTTTTACCATTCCCGTCATCAGCGGATTTTGCGCTGCCGCCGCCCGCACCATGGCGTCACTCATTGGCTGCAGCGAAACTTTCTCTGCTTCTGCTGCCAGATGGGTTTTGAGCGTGCGCGCCACCTCAATAAGCGGCAGGCTGTGCCCCGAACTGGCGAGGAAGCGCTGCCCCTGCGCGGCGGCGTGGGTCATCGCCAGCACGTGCAGACTGGCCACGTCACGCACATCAACAAAACATGAGTTGATGTCAGGACAGCCTGGCTGCCCCTCCAGAAGCTCCTTCACAATGCGAATCGAATGTGAATAGTCAGCACCCAGCACCGGCCCCAGCACCGACACGGGGTTCACCGTGGCCAGTTCCAGACCGTTACCCTGCTCAGCGATAAACTGCCAGGCAGCGCGTTCCGCCAGGGTTTTCGATTTCTGATAGGGCCACACATCGCCGCTGACATCGCTCCAGTCGCGCTCGGTAAAGGGGCGCGGATAGTCCGCTGGATGTCCGATACCGACCGCGCCAAACGCCGAGGTCAGTACCACACGTTTAACGCCTGCATCGCGCGCGGCGCGCAATACGCGCAGATTTCCTTCAATCGCCGGATTCACCCAGTCAGCTTCGCTTACCTGGCTACCGGTCGGGGTGGGTGAAGCGCCATGCAGCACGAAGCGACAGCCTGCCACCGCGTCTTCCCAGCCGGCGTCTGCCGTTAAATCGGCAACGACAAATTGCAGCGCCTCGCCTGCGGCCACCCCGGCCTGCAACAGATGCGCCCTGACTTCAGCTTCACGATTGGCATCACGTAAGGTGGTTCGCACCTGATAGCCCTGCTGCAGCAGCGCAATAATGCAGTACTGCGCAATAAACCCGCTGCCGCCGGTAACCAGAACTTTGTCATTACTCATTTTTCTTCCTCATCACAAGCATCGTTCATTCGACGCGCTCTACGTTAAGCGGCGGAGGGCGGATTTTGAATGCTTGCCAATGCACTTTACTTGCGTGATAGTACAGAAATGAGCCTTGACCCCTTTTCCGACATTCTGCGATTCGTTCGCGCTGAATCACTGCTGACCGGCGGTTTTACCGCGGGTGGACGCTGGGCGCTGCGTTTCCCTGCGCCCGATAAAATTAAATTCTTCGCCATTATCAAAGGCAGTTGCTGGGTCATACTGGAGGGCGAATCTGAACCGTTCCACTTTGCCACCGGCGACGTCGGCTTGCTGAGCGCTAAACGCGCCTTCGTGCTGGCCAGCCATCCGGACGAACCGCCGGTTGACGCCATGAGCGTGTTTTATGGCGCAGGAAAAGGCCATGCGCCGATTGGCAGCGGCGAAGATTTTGTCCATATCGGTGGCCATGTATTGCTTGATCCTGCCAGTGGTCGTTTACTGACCCACGTATTACCTCCCTGGATTCAGGTACCGGCGGCGTCACCGCAGGCGGCATCATTCCGCTGGGTGCTGGATCAACTGGTGCAGGAAGGCCAGCATGTCCAGCCGGGATCGCAGCTGGCAACGGCCCAGCTGGCACAACTGCTGTTCATCCAGATTCTGCGGGCGCATTTGCAAACCAGCAGCGCACTGCCCGCCAGCTGGCTGCGGGCGCTGAGCGATGCGCGATTGGCACCGGCGTTACAGCGGCTGCATGGCGATCCGGCGCGCAACTGGCATCTGGACGAGCTGGCGCGTGCCTGTGCCATGTCGCGCACCCGTTTTGCCCAATATTTTCGCCAGGTGGTCGGCATCACGCCGATAGCCTATCTGACGGCGTGGCGCATGCGGCTGGCGGAGCGTGCGTTGCAGGAGGAAAATGAGGCGGTGGCCGTGGTAGCGCAGACGCTGGGTTACGCCTCAGAGAGCGCCTTCAGTCATGCTTTTAAGCGTGAAACGGGTCAGTCACCCAATGCATTTCGCCGCGCCGTGCGGTTACAGCAGGCGCAGCGATAAAGCGCGCCGCGTTGCGCCGGGCATTATTTAAGTTGGGAAGAGACGCGCCACATATCCACCCCACCTTCGGTGGCGTAGCGATCAATATCCGCCAGTTCCTGTGCCGTAAAGGTCAGGTTGTCCAGCGCGCGCAGGGAATCGCTTAACTGATCAACCGTGCGGGCACCAATCAGCGCAGAAGTGACCCGCTCATCACGCAGCGCCCAGGCGATCGCCATCTGCGCCAGCGTCTGACCGCGCGCTTCAGCAATCGCATTGAGCGCGCGAATTTTTGCCAGGTTCTCTTCGCTGAGCATGGCAGAAAGACGCGGATCGCTGCCGCCGGCGCGCGCGCCCTGCGGTACGCCGTTGAGGTATTTACTGGTCAGCATGCCCTGTGCCAGCGGTGAAAAGGCGATGCAACCGCTGCCGAGCTCCGCCAGCGTATCGAGCAGCCCGTGCTCAATAGTGCGGTTTAGCATCGAGTAATTGGGCTGATGAATAAACAGCGGCACTTTCTCATCGGCCAGAATCGCAGCGGCCTGACGCGTCAGCTCTGGCGAATGGGAAGAGATGCCGACATACAGCGCCTTGCCCTGACGATGCAGCTGTACCAGCGCGCCCATGGTTTCTTCCAGCGGTGTATTCGGATCGACGCGATGGCTGTAGAAGATATCGACATAATCCAGCCCCATGCGGCGCAGGCTGTTATCACAGCTGGCAATCAGATGCTTACGGGTGCCGGTCGGGCCACCATACGGACCCGGCCACATATCCCAGCCGGCTTTGCTGGAGATGATCAGTTCATCACGATACGGGGCAAAATCCTGCGCCAGCCAGCGACCAAAGTTTTCTTCAGCCGATCCCGCTGGCGGACCGTAGTTATTAGCCAGGTCGAAATGGGTAATGCCGTTATCAAACGCGTGGCGCAGGATCGCTCTGCCGGTCTCAAACACGTCAACGCCGCCAAAATTCTGCCATAGCCCCAGCGAGATCAGCGGCAGCACCAGGCCACTTTTGCCGGTTTTACGGTACTGCATGTTGGTCTGATAACGCGCTGGCGATGCAACATAACTCATAACAGATTCCTCTCATTAAATGCCGCCGTACAGGTGCACAGGAGACATTGTTCTGCCTTCCTGCAAAACCGCGCGGCTAACAGGCGATTGCCGGACAAATTTTTACCGCGTATCGTTAATCTGTAAAATTCATTATTGTGATTAAATTCATCTTTTATGGAGATAACTGATGGAATTGCGCCAGATGCGGCACTTTATCGCCGTGGCGGAACATGAAAATTTCACCCGCGCCGCACAGAGTATGCATATTGTGCAATCGGCCTTGTCCACCTCGATCAAACAGCTGGAGGAGGAACTGGGCACGCCGCTTTTTATCCGTTCCACTCGCCAGGTGCGCCTGACCATGGCCGGGAAAGTGTTTCTTGATTACGCCAGAACCATCGGCGCCTTTGTCGAAAAAGCGTCGCAGGAAGTGGCGGCGATCGTGGCGCTTAAGACCGGAACCCTGTCGATTGGCACGGTGCAAAGCGTGCCGCCATTTATCGATCTGCCGCAATTACTGGAAACCTTTATTCGTCGCTTTCCGGATTTTGACGTCAAGCTGTGTCAGGGATCATCGGCGAAGCTCAACGCAAAAGTGCACGATCAGCAGATCGATCTGGCGATTATGCCGGTGGAGGAAGTCTCCGACCGGCTGTCGTCGCGCATCATCGCCTGCGATGAAATCGTGGTAGCGTTTGCCGCCGATTATGCCGGGTTCACCGCGATGCAGCCGGACGTCACCATGGCACACCTGGCGCAGCAGTCGTTTATCGATTTCGAAGCCGGCCAGGGCACGCGCAAGGTGAATGACAACAGTTTTGCCCTGCAGGGGCTGAGCCGCAAAGTGACGTTTGAAGTGAGCGATCTGGAAACTTTGCTGAGTCTGGTGGAGCGCAATATGGGGATTGCCCTGCTGCCCGAACAGGTAGTGAAAGCGCGCAGCACGACGCTGCATTATTGCCGCATCAGCGACGTTGATATGTGCTGGGAACTGGCTGTAGCCTGGCTCAGCGATCGTCCCGGCAGTATGAACGTCTACGACCGGCCAGTGCAGGAGTTTATGGATATTCTGGGCAGCAGCGATTAGCGCCGGGGCGGGTAACGGTGCAGGATGACGGCGGCAGCGCTTGTTATGTGTTAACGAATCGACTGCCAGGCATGATACGGTCGCCATCAATGGCGACCCTACCGGGAAATTGCACCCTCAATGTAGGGTGCGCATTAATGCGCACCGCTATTAATATCTGATTCAAGCCACTGTTTGTCAGGGATTATGTGGCTAAAAACCCGTGCCACTCGCACTCCCGCCTGTACAGAAGCGCTTTTGTTGTATAAGTTTAAGGGTGCTGTCGGGGAAACATTTCGCTCAGCAGGTCACACATTTCCGACAGAGGAAGAGCGACACTATCAGTCGTTGATTAGGCTTTGGTTTACCTGCACCAGGCAATGCTAAACGCAACGCGGATACTGAGAGCTTTTATGTATAGAAGTGAAGATGAAAAACTGGCCGACATTGTCATGGGCGATGCCGTGCTGCAATTGTTAAAACAAGCCGGACCGGTAACCACTCTCGCGCTGCTGGAAAAACTGCGCGCGATGGCGGCCTCAGAAACCGATCCGGCACGCCAGCGCGCGTTTCGCTATGCGATTGCTGAAGTGCAGAACAGCAAAAGTGCGCCACAGGGCGAAGCGGTGGCGTTAAAAGGTAGCGATAACGTGACCCATATTTTTCGCAACCGTGATAATACGGGCAAAAACACCCGACATTAGCCCCGCTCTGCCCCCTGTCTGCTTATCAATAACGTAACCGCCCGCTTATGCCTGCGCCCGACAGGTGACGGCTACACAGCTGCACACTCTCCGGCTGCGGCTCATCCATTAACAGGGCGAGGAAGCTGTCGGCCCACCAGTGACAATCGTAGCGGTGCAGGTTATTCAGCAATCGCGCATGACGGTTCTGACGGTCGCTGAGTGGCAGCCGCAACGCCGTATGGATGGCATCCGCCATTGCATCAGGATCGTAAGGATTAACGATCAGCGCGCCATCCATCTGTTCGGCCGCACCCGCGAACTGCGACAGAATCAGCACGCCGGGATTCGCCGGATCCTGCAGCGCAGCATACATTTTCGCCATCAGGCTCATGCCCGCCATCAGTGGCGTCACCAGCGCCACCCGCGCCGCGCGATACAGTCCGGCCAGCTCCTCACGGCGATAATCGTGGTTGAGATAGCTGACCGGATACCAGTTGAGCATACCGTGCACGCCATTAACCTCACCGCACAGATTTTCCAGATTGTGGCTGATCGCCTGCTGCCGGTGCGGGTGTCCGCTGGCAGCAGAAGCCAGCTGCAATAACATCATGTTGCCCGCATAGTCGGGGTGATGGCGCAGCAGCACTTCCAGCGCGCTGATGCGATACGGCAGACCTGCGCTGTCGTCGAGATGACCGCCGCTCAGTACCGTGTTGGCCGGCAAATGTTCGCGGCTCTGCTGCTCCATGTACTGGCAGCTGTTGCTATCAAGTAACGCCTGAACCTCAGCCAGATCGATCCCGACCGGAAACACGCCGGTAGTGATAATGTGACCGTGCACGCGCAGACGGTTCCTGCCTAAGCGTTCAGCGCGAAACTCGCTCTCCAGCCACAGCAGAAAGTTATTCATATCCTGCCCGGTCTGGAAGCCAATCAGGTCACAGCACAGCAGCGATTCTGCCAGGCTGCGCCAGTCAGGGATCGCTTCAAACAGCTGACCGGACGGAAACGGCTGATGTAAAAATAAACCGATGCGGTTAGTTAAGCCGGTATCACGCAGCATTTTTACCGTTGGGATGAAGTGATAATCCTGCAGCCAGACAACATCGTCCGGCATGGCATATTCGGCGATGGCGTGGGCATAAGCCGCATTCAGCTGGCGATAGGCCTGGAAGCTGGCGCTGGTGAAACGTGCCAGGTCCGGACGCTGGTGAAACACCGGCCACAAGCCCTGATGTACGTAGCCGTGATAGCCCTCTTCGTATTCTGCGCGCGTCAGCGCAAACTGTAGCCTGTCGTATTCGTTACCCTGCTGAAAGCTAAGCGTGCGCGCCGCTTCCTGCGCAGCGACGGTACGTTGTCCATCCCAGCAGACCCAGAGGCCACCGCGTCGCGCCATCAGGCGATCGTAAATGGCTGCCAGCGTGGAAGACTGATGCTGATTATGTGTGACCAGAATAGTGCCGGGCATGATATTTCCCTTTGAGGTTAAGGCGCCACAGTGCCGCCTGCTGCGCTGATTTAACCGCCGGCAATATAAAAAAGGCGTAAAGAAAACCTGCGCGGATATAAAATTCCGGCAAAGATCAGCGCCAGTGTGTGGAAATCAGCCCGGCGCCCAGGGGGGAAAGACTTGCAGCGATCAGTGACGGATGGCGCAGCCGCACTGCGACATTTCGCCAGGCACATATTTGCCGTGATGCGAATGACGCACCTGCAGCTCACCCTGCTGCCAGGCGCGGCTGTGGTCCGGACGCTGATCCAGCAGCCGGTTCAGGGCTTCCGTCACCAGTAAATCACGGCGCGGTGCCCAGCTGCTCAGGCGCCATGTGGAGCCGCGCGCCTCGTCAGCATCATCAAAGCCCACCACGGCGATATGCGCGCCCTGACCGAAGTCGCGCACGGCCTGCAGTGCGCCAAAGGCCAGCTCGTCGTATTCGCACATCAATGCATTGATGCGTTCTGCCGCACGGGTTTTCTTCAGGTAAGCCATCATCGTCTGATAAGCCTGCTCACGGTGAAGGGCACCGGCGTGCAGTGCTGCGTGCAGCGTCTTGTCCTCCGCCTGCAGGCTGGCAATAAAACCCTGCACCTGGCGCGGCGGCGTGTCACTTGCCTGCACCTGCATAGCGCCCAAACGCTGGTGTCCCTGCGACAGCAGTAGTGCGCCAAGCTGCTGCCCGGCGTGATACGCATCGGCAACCACCACATCAGCGCCCGCGCTGTCGTTCGGGCACAGATGCACCGCGCGCAGCGACGGCAGCAGGTGCGCGGCGATCTCCTGCGCATCCTGACACGGCGAGCTCAGGAACAGCAGTCCGCCCAGCGGCAGCGACGCCGCGTTCCGCAGCGCGGCCTGAAAATCCTCGCGCGTAGCGGCGCACAGCAGCACCGGCAGCCGATCACGCGCCCTGAGCTGACGCGTGACTTCTTTGTGCATGTGCATACTGTGCGGATGACTGACATCATCGCTGACGATGCCGATGAGCGGCGAATGGACGGACATAACTGACCTCTCCTGTTACGTAGGGTACGGGAAAAATTTTGACGTATTAGTATGAAATTCCACGTTACCCGAATAATCAGATATCGCCAATCGATGGATGCGAAGGATTGCTGCGCTCCCCCTTCACCCGGTGCGTGTTGACGGCGGCAAAATGCGCAGCCGCTGCACCGGACGCCCGGTGAGCTTCGTTTTACGTTACACTGACGCCACGAATATTTTGCTAGCGGAAAATTTATGCGCATCACCCTCGATCAGGCCGATCAGCCTTTTATTCACCGTTTACTGGGCGAGGAGATCGCCAGTATTGATTCCCCGTCTGACGAACAACTGCGCCTGCGACAGGCGTTGCAGGATGCGCGGTTACAGAGAAATCATGAAGCAGAGCTCGACTGGAAACGCAACGCGCTCTATCTGCTGCTGTTTGTGTTCCTGTATGGCGCACTGGGCTGCTCGCTAACGCTGGATTTGAGCGCGGTCGCGCAAGCGTCAAGCCATAAAAGCATTGCCTATGCGCTGGAAGCGGTACCGGTCCTGATCGCCTTCTCTGGTCTGTTCCTGTCGCTGCTGTTTCTGTTCACCGCGCGCGGCAGCGCACGCCGCCTGCACAACTGGGATCACACTATCGTGCTGCTGGAAAAATACAGCGGCTGCAACCTGAGCCTGCAGATTAATGAAATGGGGGCGCGTACCACGCACTACTCGCAGTCGGCGATTACCGTGGCGCTGGCGATGTTTATCTGCCTCACCTGGGTGGTGATGTACAACTACTTCACCTTCACCACCAGCGGCGTGATTGGCAGTGTGATCTCGCTGTTTATTACCACTATGACCTACGTGATTCTGGATATTCAGCTGCTGAAATCCGGCAAATCGATCGCTATCGATGAGCCGGTGATTCCGCCAGAAGATGAGGTTGAGAAACGCCGGTAATCGACAGACCGGCAGCGGCGTAAGGTTTTGCGCCGCACCGGTTTCGCTATCCTTATCTATACTTCAGACAGGATTTTGAGAGATATAAAGGAGTTGCGATGAAAATCTGGCCGTTAGTCGCCATTACGGCGCTGTCTGTTACCCTGGTCGCCTGTAAATCCCCGACGCCACCTAAAGGGGTGCAGCCCATCACCCACTTCAATGCCGATCGCTATCTCGGCACCTGGTATGAAATTGCCCGCCTCGATCACCGTTTCGAACGCGGTAAAGATCATGTGACCGCCACCTACGGCAAACGCAGCGACGGCGGTATCAGCGTGCTGAATCGCGGTTACGATCCGGAGAAAAAAGCGTGGAGCGAGAGCGAAGGCAAAGCTTACTTCACCGGCAAACCTGACGTCGCCGCGCTGAAGGTCTCGTTCTTCGGACCTTTTTATGGCGGTTATAACGTGATTGCGCTGGATGAAGATTATCAGTATGCACTGGTCGCCGGGCCGAACCGGGGGTATCTGTGGATTCTGTCGCGTCAGCCCACCATTCCGGCTGAAGTCAAACAGCGTTATCTCGCCTATGCCCAGCGACTGGGCTTCGCAACCGATCAACTGATTTGGGTTAATCAGTCACGATAAGAGGGTGCAGCGCCAGTGACGCCCGCGCGGGCGTCAGTGATTACGCTGGCAGTAATCAGAGTAAGGTCAGTAACAGGCATTGCGTAAATTGACGGCCTTACTTTTTACTGAAAAACGGGTGTTGATGATCTGTTAAGTCAGCAGAGATAAAACGGATGGTAGTGTATCTCTTCGTGAGCATTACCCGCAGCGGCAGCCTGAGCTGCCCGTTACGAATCGAGAGGCTAACCAATGAGTAAGTATTTTCTGGCCTGCTTTTTGGCACTTTTTGCATGCTCTGTCAGCGCTGGACAGGGAGGAGCCGGAGGTCAGGGAGGAAACGGCGGCTATGCGGGAGAATCCGGCGCTGACGGTGGAAACGGCTCAGATGGGGGTAATACTGATGGCTCTGCCGGCAGGCCGGGATGTCCCGGCGGCACCGAACCTGATGCGGACGGAAAATTTTATCTTCCTGGTACCACCCAGGAGTGCAATCCAGGCAAGCAAGATTCGATGAAGGTACATCAGCCGACGGTAACCGGCGCTTAATTCGCTAGCCTGTTGCCGAGGTAAGTGCATGTTTGGGCCAGCGTGTTAGTTATTTCCCCGTCATGTACGGTTTCAGTCACTCTCCAGGCGTCAGCAGCAGGCTGGCGGTAAGTTTGCTCAACCAGAGCGTTTTGATATGCGGAATACAATGGACTGGCTGCGCACTGCCCGTTAGTCTTAGCCTCTGGATATGTGGAGTTGCTGTAAATGCCTGCTTTATGTCAGGAGCGATTAGTGAGCCTCGAGTGGAAAATAATGGTTAATACTGCAGCCTGTTGTCCAAACTTTTCATTTTGATTTAATTCTAAATGAATAAGGCATCTACTAAACTCAACGTGCAGGCAATAGCGGTAAGGGCAATTCGTATTCTGGCCTCCTTTACTGAGCATTAGGAACCTGAACTATGTGTATGGGATGGTGCAATCTGACATAAGTTGAAAAAGTCAATGCAGCCTCACCGACCAGATTTTAAAATAGCGTGAGAAGCCTGAATCAAGACAGAAAGCTAACAGTAGCCGCCAACCTACATGGAGAAAATTTATGGCAGTAGAAAACCTAGAAAGACTTGACGAAATCCTTCGTGAACTAAAAGAAGGTATGTCTTCAAACCCAATATCAGTGCGAGAGTTCATAAGCTGGTTTGGCGCAGAGCGTCGAGGCAACATGGTTGCGTACAAAATTCGCAAGGCATTAGAAAGCTTGGGAGTTAAAACCAAACCTGATTTTGATAGTGTGCCGCTGGATGCAAAAATTACGATCTATGCACCTTCGGTGAATGACACTATGACTCTTGAAGCAGGTGAATGTTTAAACGAAGCAACCGAATCAAGTAACTCAGAATTGGCTACACCGGAAACAGTATTCCTGCCGCAAGTAGAACTAATTTCCGGTGCACTTTCTGAGCCAGCCTTCCGAGTCAGCCGACTTGAAGCATCGGATGTAAAGCTAGTGACCGTTAAACCTGACGCTACATTAACAGAAGCTATCACATTGATGTTACAACATGACTACTCTCAACTACCCGTAATGACCAGCGAGAGAGATGTTAAAGGTGTTATTAGCTGGGAAAGCATTGCTCCAAAACTAGCGTTGACCAAATCCGAATCTGCGGTAGTGCGTGATTATATGAAGCCACACAGGGAAATAAACGCCAGCGACTCTATTTTTTCTGCACTGCCTAGAATTATTGAGTATGCTTACGTATTAGTGCGATCTTCCGATCAACGAATTAGTGGAATTATAACAACTACCGATCTTAGTTCTCAGTTCAGACAGCTATCTGAACCTTTTCTTTTACTCTCCGAAATCGAAAATCATATTCGTAAGCTGATAGACGGGAAATTTACGAAAGATGAGCTTGTTAGCATCGTTAATCCATCTGACAGCGAGCGGGTTATAGAGTCAGTAGCAGATTTAACCTTTGGGGAATATATACGAATTTTTGAAAATCCAGAGTTGTGGAAAAAAACCGAACTTCAAATAGATAAAAAAACCTTTACTAAAGAGCTCGATAAGGTCAGGATAATTCGTAACGACGTGATGCACTTCGATCCGGATGGTATATCAGAGGAAAATCACGAGCTCCTCCATAACTTTGTAAGGTTTATTCATACTATACAAAGCTTGTCAAGAAAATAAGAGTGTTGTATATGACCTAATGTGGTAACAGGTTCGAATTGTGCGTTTGTGCTAGGTGGCTACACCAAATATCGCCACGCTTTAGTAGCTAATGACTTACACTGGGTGACCTGTAATCCGTTGATCAACAGGAAGCAATATGAGTATTGCGACTATTTGGCTGCGAGATCATCTGTGAACTTCGTTACTCGCATTAAGTGTATATACGCCTATTTGTCAGCCCGCTTTGTGCCAAAAGCGTAGATTATTATAACGGTTTATTCTCGTTAAAAATCTGTTGGTCAGAGACACTTATAATCGGTGAACAAACAAAATTGCATATAGAAGGAACTACAATATGAAGAGTGAAAGCAATAGTTTTTACCTAAAAAAGATAGTTGACGTACATGTTGATATTGAAAGCGAAATTATTTGTGCAAAGCTGGAATATGGTGATTTTGGGATCCCAACATTAAGAATTGATACGCTGCCCGATACAACAGAATTTTATAATCACGTTCGTGATAACGAAGAACTTACATGCACCACGCTTTCGGAAGGAGAAATCATCACGCTGCATGGCATAACGCTAGGAGATAGTTGTATTTTTGCAGATTATCTTACCAAAGGAAAAATGCTGCCTAGATTCGATAAAATAGAACTGCATTTGACTGGATTATCTGTCTGGATAGAGGGGCGTAGAGGTTTTCAGCGTAACAGCGATCGACTGGAAAGGGATATCAGCACGGAAAGATTTAGTGAGCCGTTCTCTTTTCGCTCTCAAAGTTATTTTCTTACAACCAATTTTCACATAAACACTCATAATGAATCACCAGTTAAATGCCATTTTGAATTTGAACACACGTTAGTCATTCAAAAAAAAGAGGGGAATTTCTATTTTACAGAATGTAGAGAGTTAGCTCACGAACTACGCAACCTGTTTTCCCTATTGACTGGACACGCACTGTCAGTGCGTGATGTATGGGTTTTTAGTCATGCTAACCCAGCACAGTATCAATGGCTCTATTTTCCATCGGTATTATATGCAAAATATCCCTTACAATATGATTTTCATGCAGTCTGCGACTTCTCAAGCTTAATTGAGGGTAAAAAGTGGGAGGGTATACTTTCTAAGTATTTTGGCAATGATACTTTCAGGAACATCTGGAACAGACTTGTGCCTTCATATGGAGAAATGGGCGCATGGGAGTATGACATTTTATCCCGAGTTATAATATTGGAAATCTATGCTGGCGTGAAAACTGCCGACAGAAAACTCAAGCTAAGTAGAATAATTAATCGTGATTTTATGAAAGCACTTCACGAAACAATCGAATCTTTCTCAGCATCAAGAGATTTATCCAGCGATGACCGTATTGTTTATGAAGGAATGGCAAAAGCGATCCTGAGCACGAAAAATACATCACTCCCTACTCTCAGAGAAAAGTATGACGCCCTGATGGAGCAACTCAGCACTAGCTTTAGAAAGGCCATCTCATTTACTGACAGTGACTTTAATAGAATAAAAAACCTCCGTGACAGTACAGCACATGGTGATGAATATAAAAGACACAGCCAAGGCAACGATATTAGTTACGAAATGCAGCTAAGCGACCGCTTGTTAGTTTTGTTGATGTGCTTCGTCTATTTGGAGTTGGGGTTTTCTGAGAATGAGATCGCTTCGTTCTTTCAGAAGTCTCACTGTTCATTCATTCGCAACGCAAATTTAAACATGCGCGAATTAGATCGATTAAGCGGCGGAGTTACGTTCATAAAACTTACTAAGCCACCTAGAGAAATAATTTTAAAAAATTATGATATGGTGATATTAGATCATTCTAAGGAAGATGGGAAATGGTATCTGAATGAAGAAATCACGGAGAATCTTCATGTGAAATGGCATAAGAGCGGAATACCTACCTTGCTTGATTATATTAAGAGTATCTATTCTCAAAAAGTTGATGAGGATTTTGAGATTTTGAATAAGGCATACATTGAAAGCGGTGGTATAGAGACTGAGCATTTTGGTGCAGTCATCATCAAACATTAGTACTTCTTGTTCCCTTATTTAAGCAAACTTGGAAACATTAGCAATTATGTGATAATTTTTCTAACTCATTAATAAATGGCGAAGGTTAGTAATATCGTGCATTGCCTCTCAGAATAACTGCGAATGTCGCTGTTCGCTCACAACGAACGGTGGCCTACGCGTCCGCTTTGTGCCAAAAGCGGACGTCGTTAACTGCCGGATATAAGTATTAGTGGGAAGCAGATCAGCCTGGCTACGGATATCTATTATTGAGTATTGAACTGAAATCGTTTGTACTGGATTTAAAATCGTTTGCGGGTGGGATGTATGAATTGAGCTTTTTACTGATTCTTGATACTTTCAGAGTACAAGCAGCGACCCAACACCATACTATAAAAGCCACAACAAAGACGAATAGAGATTTTAAAATCTCTATGCTATCACTCTGTGAAGAACCTCTGTATGCCTCAGCACCGATAAATAATAGCAACCATATTAACACAAAAGGTACTAACCACTTTTGGAATTTATGAGGGTATATATTCCCCTCAGCAATTGTATACATGCCCTGATAACGTAATACTGCCTTCAAGGACGGAGTTAATGACTGCGCATGGTCTGAGTGGAAGCATATGATTTTATAAGATAAATCCCGATCCCTGTGCAGTCCGAACGACTGTAGATGAAACTGCTGCTCCGCCTTAGCTAACGGATCGGACGTTGGTGCAGAAGAGGTTCTAAACCATTCGACTGCTTTTATCTGCTCGGAAGAAGAGCGTGAAAAAAAATCTCTACGATGAAACTGAATATACTTTTTTGTAATCGCTCCGATGATGGTAAGAATTACTGCGGATACAACCGGGATACTGAAGATGTCCTTTATTAACGCTATCATGGCTTTTCTCCTGCTCATCAACATTTCGAAATAAATATTATCTCATTTTTTAAAAGTTAATTAGAATCTGGCTCCTTAAAAAATTAAACTCTATAGCGATTATGCTCCCTATCAAAAGTTCTCGGCCTAAAGAATGCCCGTATCTTCGACTGTAACTCTATTACTTGAGGATTAACACGAACCTTAGATTCATCTATCGAGTAATACCGTTTCCGAACTTCCGCTCCTCGTCTAAAACGGACATATACTTGTGCACCGTCCGCTTTATGCCCGAGGCAAACATCTCAACATAACCAGGTTTTATTCGATGCGTTTCACATCGGGATGATGCTCAGTTGCAGCTTCATGAAAGATATCACCCAGCCAGCCTGCAATTTCGTCTTCTGGCATATCATCTGGAATAGCGATATCGAACATTCGCGAAAATTTCCTTTCTGTCACGTCGGCGCGAAATACCTGCCAGGCATCCTCCTTGCGCAGAACGCCAATGTGCCGGCCAAAAACGTCATTAATCAACATATTCACTCTCCTGTGATATCAATCAGACTCTGACGCCATACTATACCAACGCCGATACAAATCGCTGGAAAAAGCCGCACACCGCCACTATTATCGGCTGACTTATTCACCTGCTGATAACTAAGGAGGATCTCTATGCCGTCGTGTGAACTGTTTGTTTACTCACACTTCTATGGTGACTGGACCCACTCAGGTTTTACCGCACTCGTGCTGCGATAATCCGCCTGAGCGAAGTTCTGACAATCTAATCCCTTCTCTCCGGCTTACCGGGTTGTCGTCAGCGAAATTCTGACGTCAGGCTTTTTTGCGCCTGCAACTTGAGAGTAAGTAGATGAGCACACTCCTTTCCGCACATGCCGTCGGCTTCGACAATGCCTTTGGCCCGCTTTTCCATTCCCTGGATTTCAGCCTGAAAAAAGGCGACCGCATCGGCCTGATTGGCGACAACGGCAGCGGTAAAAGTACCCTGCTGAAAATTCTCAGCGGTGAACTGGCCGCCAGTCACGGCAGCGTCACACCCGCCAGCCACTGTCTGCTGGCGCGCATCGAACAACACCTGCCGGAAACGTTATTCGGGGCTTCATTGCTGGATGGCGTGATCGCCCGACTGCCCGCAGCACAGCGCAGCAGCGAGCGCTGGCGTGCTGAGGCGCTGCTGCATACGCTGGGTTTCAGCACAGCGCAGCAATCACAACATGCTGCGACACTGAGCGGCGGACAGCATATGCGGCTATTGCTGGCGCGCGCGCTGATTCTGCAGCCCGATTTACTGTTGCTGGACGAACCGGGTAACCATCTCGACCTGCCGACCCTGCTGTGGCTGGAGAATTTTCTAATCGGCTGGCAGGGCAGCTTTGTGCTGGTGTCCCACGACAGTGCGCTGCTGGACCGCGTCACCAACTGCAGTGCAATTCTGCGCGATCGCACGCTGCATGTTTTCCGTCTGCCCTGCACGGCCGCCCGCGAGGCGCTGGCGCAGCAGGATGAGGCCGATGCGCTGCGTCATCAGGCACAGCAGCAGGAGATTGCCCGGGTTGAGAGCAGCGCAAAACGGCTGGCGATCTGGGGCCGGACCTATGACAACGAAGGTCTGGCGCGTAAAGCAAAACAGATGGAGAAGCGCATCGACTGGCTGAAAGCCGCGCAGACCACGCTCAGCGCCGGCAGTCCGTGGCAGCTGCAGTTACAGGGCGAAGCGCTGCAGGCGGATCGCGTGCTGGCGCTGCCGCCGATGTCGATTCAGCCTGCTGCCGGGGCGCCGACCCTTTTTTCCCTGCCCGCGCTGCAGGTGAAAAGTGGCGATCGCATCGCGATTGTCGGCCACAACGGCTGCGGCAAATCCTCACTGCTGCGCCAGCTGTGGTACAGCTGGCAGCAAGGCGACAACCCGCTGTTTCATCCGCGCGCCCGCGTCGGCTATTACGACCAGAGCCTGCAACAGTTGCGTGACGACCAGACATTAAGCGCGGCGCTGCACGGTTTCGCTGCGCTGAGCGATGAGCAGTGCAAAATGGCGCTGATTAGCGCAGGCTTTCCCTGGCTGCGCCATCAGCAGAAGGTTGCCTCACTCAGCGGTGGTGAGCGCTCGCGCCTGCTGTTTGTCGGCCTGACGCTGGCGCGCTACTCGCTGCTGCTGCTGGATGAACCGACCAACCATCTGGATATGACAGGCAAAGAGGAGCTGGCGCAGGCGCTGCAGCAGTTCGCCGGCGCGGTGCTGCTGGTGTCTCACGACCGCAGCCTGATCGCCAGCAGCTGCAATCGCTTCTGGCTGATTGAACAGCAGCAGCTGAGCGAGTGGCACGACTGGCCGCAGGTGACCGCCAGGCTGGCCACCGCCCATGTGCCCGTCGATCACCCGCTTGCCGCTGCTGCCGTCGATGACCGCCCGGGCGATGAAGATGCGCTGTTGCAGGCGCTGCTGGTGCTGGAAGAAAAGCTGCAGCAGGACGAAGCGCGTAAGGCAAAGCATCAGAAACCGGCGCAGCAGCAGCAATGGCGCAGGGAGATTGCGCAGCTGAAGCAACAGCTGAATCTGCTCTGAACGGATTGACTGATGGGGTATCGCTAACCCACAACCTGCGCCAGGGATGGCGCACTCCTCTGCGGCTGACAAAATTCCGCAGAATTTTTCTCCAGTTTGTCCCGCTTAGTGATTATTATTCTCGCTAAATTTAAGGGACGATGATGCACACAATGACGAAAAAATGGCTGTTTGCCGCGCTATCCGCGCTGGTGATGATTCTGGTTCTCTGGGGGTATTCAGCGTCACGCAGTAAACCCAATCCGCTGATGACCGCCGCGGTGCGCCAGGGCGACATCGAAAACGTGATTGCCGCCACCGGCAAAATGGACGCGATTGAGCGCGTTAACGTCGGTGCGCAGGTCTCCGGTCAGGTGAAAAAGCTGTATATCAAAGCCGGCGACAACGTGCACAAGGGCCAGCTGATCGCGGAGATCGATGATCAGCCGCAGCGCAGCGATCTGCGTAATGCGCAGGCGGCGCTGAGCGTGGCGCAGGCGGATTTACAGACCCGTCAGGCTACGCTGGTACGCCAGCAGGCACAGTTTCAGCGCCTGCAGCAGATGGTTAAAACCAGTGCCGTTTCCCGCCAGGATTATGATACCGCTGTTGAAGCGTGGCGCATCGCCCAGGCAGAGCTGACGGCGCAGCAGGCGCGGGTGATTCAGGCGCAGATCGAAGTGGATAAAAAGCAACTCGATCTCGGCTACACGCGCATCATGGCACCGATTGACGGCACGGTGGTGGCGATTGTCACGAAACAGGGCCAGACCGTAAACGCCGTGCAGAGCGCCCCGACCATCGCCAAACTGGCGCAGCTAGGCACCATGACCATCAAAGTGCAAATCTCCGAGGCGGACATTACCAATATTCAGCCCGGCCAGCAGGCGTGGTTTACCACCTTCGCCAACCCGGATAAACGTTATAACGCCACGCTGCGCAGCATCGAACTGGCTCCTGAGTCGGTGATGAAAGATGATGCGCTGATGGGCAACAGCGAAAGCAATACCGTGAGCAGCACGAACGCGGCGGTGTATTACAACGCCCTGCTTGATGTGCCGAACCCGGATAATGCGCTGCGCATCTCCATGACGGCGCAGGTTAATCTGCTGCGCGACCAGGCGAAAAACGCGCTGCTGGTGCCGGTGCAGGCCACGAAAAAGGCCAGCGATGGTCGTACTTACGTCGAAATCGCGGATCAAAATAATCAGCCTGAGAAGCGCTACATCACCACCGGCATCAGCGACAGCGTTGATATTCAGGTGCTGAGCGGGCTGCGCTTAGGGGAAAAAGTGATCCTTGCCACGCAGCAGCCGGGCGCGGACAAGGTGGTGATGTGAATATCATCGAACTGCACAACATTCAGCGCAGCTACGTCAATGGTTCGCAATCCCTGCAGGTGCTGAAAAACATTAATCTGCAGATTGCCAGCGGCGAAATGGTGGCGATCATCGGGCCCTCGGGCTCAGGCAAATCCACGCTGCTGAACATTCTTGGCTGCCTTGATGCGCCGGACAGCGGTAATTACCTGATTGGCGGTAAAAATACCGCCACGCTCTCGCCCGATGCGCTGGCGCAAGTGCGGCGCGAGCACATCGGCTTTATCTTTCAGCGCTATCACCTGATGCCAGATCTCAGCGCGCTGAGCAACGTTGAAATACCGGCGATTTACGCCAATTTATCCGGCACCGCACGCCGTCAGCGCGCCGCACAGCTGCTGGCACGGCTCGGATTACAGGGGCGCGAACAGCATAAGCCGGGCGAGCTGTCAGGCGGCCAGCAGCAGCGTGTCAGTATTGCGCGTGCACTGATCAACGGTGCCGAAATTATCCTCGCCGATGAGCCCACCGGCGCGCTCGATTCGCACTCCGGTGAAGAAGTGCTGCGCATCCTCAGCGAACTGAACCGCGAAGGTCACACGGTGATTATCGTTACCCACGATATGAAAGTGGCGCAGCACGCGGAACGCATCATTGAAATTCAGGACGGCGAGATTTTTGCCGACAGCGGCAGCGCTGCCACGGCCGCAAAAACGCGCTTTACGCCAGCGCCACGCAAGCGGCAAAGCAGATTCCGCGGTCTGCTTGACCGGCTGCGCGAATCATTGCGCATGGCGCTGAATGCCATGAACGCCCACCGCCTGCGCACCGCACTGACTATGACCGGCATCATCTTTGGCATTGCCGCCGTCGTCACCGTGGTGGCGCTGGGCCAAGGCGCGCGGGAAAAAACGCTGGAGAGCATTTCCGGACTGGGTACCAATGTGGTTTCTATCTATGCCGGGGGCGATTATGTCGAGGATGATGCGCATCCGGTACAAACCCTGGTGATGGCCGATGCCGATGTGATTGCGCGCCAGCAGTTTGTCGCCGCCGTCAGTCCGGAGATCATCGCCACGCAGCCCATTCGTTACCTGGCCAACGCCTCCAAAACTTCAGTTTCCGGCGTGGGCGTCGACTATTTTCGCATTCAGGGCATTAAGCTGGTGGAGGGCAGCAACTTCAGCGATGAGCGGCACGCGCGCCAGGAAATCATCATTGATATCAACACGCGCAATAAATTATTTGGCGAACAGGGCCCGAGCCCGATTGGCAAAATGATTGTGCTGGGATCGGTGCCGGTGCGGGTTATTGGCGTGGCCAATAATGAAGATGGTCTGTCGCCCAACCGCCTCAGCGTCTGGCTGCCGTGGAGCACGGTGATGTATCGCATCAGCGGCCAGACCGCGCTGACCAGCATCAGTATTAAACTCAAAGATGATGTGGTGAGCGGTGCGGCGGTGGAATCGCTCACCCAGTTGCTGACGGCGCGCCACGGCACCAAAGATTTCCTGATGTTCAACCGGGACAAGTATCGTAAAGCGATAGAAGGTGCGGCGGCCACGCTGACGCTGCTGATTTTACTGGTGGCTTCGATTGCGCTAATGATCGGCAGTATTGGCGTAATGAACATCATGCTGGTGTCGGTGACCGAACGCACCCACGAGATTGGTGTGCGCATGGCGGTGGGTGCGCGACGCGGCGACATTATGCAGCAATTTATGATTGAAGCCGTGCTGGTGTGCCTGGTGGGCGGATCGCTCGGTGTGGCGCTGTCTCTGGTGATAGGTCCGGTCATTTCACTGCTGGCTGGCGGCGTGCTGACCGCCATCTACTCATGGCAATCGGCTGGCGCAGCGTTTGCCTGCTCAACCATTATCGGCATGATATTTGGTTATCTGCCCGCACGCAAAGCCGCACGAATGGATCCGGTCGCCGCGCTCGCCAGCGAATAAATCAACAACCGGACCGGCACATTATTCATGCTGGTCCGGCCATTTCAGGTCTAATCCGAAAGTCATTAAATCAATTAGCCCCGCAGGTCATCATCGGCGTAGACTGAACGCGTCTCTAATTTAGACACATCACCGATTATCTATTCGATGGCTATCACTCGCCCGAGAGTAAGTTATGTTAGAACCGCACTATTTTTATTTATGTCACGATCCGGACGCCGGCTGGGTATTGCATAAAAAAGGCTGTTACGTCCTGGAATTTGAGGAAGAGAAGCGCTTTATCGGCTCTTTGTATACCGTGCATCAGGCGCTGACGGTAGCGCGTATCCACCATCCGCAAATAGCCTGTTGCCGCGACTGCCTGCTGGACAAAGGCCGGTCGAAAAGAACGCCGGTTAATAAAGAGAAAAATCTGATTCCCTCTCGCCATTTTGACGACGATGCGAAAAAATAACGGTGCAGATTACGCAAACCTAATGTGTTTTGAAATGGTGAAATAAACTCTCCCGCTTCGCGTTTATTTAGCCGCAACCGGATTCATTTCTGACAAAATAACCGACGGGTAAGTCGGGAAATCAACTCAGCGTTTGTCGCCTGACGGTTTGATATTAAAGCAGTTATCCACAACTGACGTGCAAAGAGGCTGGCTTATCCTGTGGATAAACGCCTGGGCTCCGCCTGTTGCGCCCGCTGAGCAGGATTGGTCAAATTTCGAACGCCAGCCTGCTGCTTTTGTTCGTTTTCAGCCTTCCGGAAAAAGCAAAGCCGCCCGAAGGCGGCCTTAACACAGTGAACCAGTCTGAACTTAGTTATACAGTTCAGCCGTCATGTGCACGCGGTTGTTGGTGTTGGCTTCAGTAATTTTATACTGAGTGCCCTGCTGTTGCGCCTGCGCGGCGATTTTAGCTTCTGCACCGTCCAGCGTAGAGGAAGTCACGGTTACGCTCTGGGCAAAGCTGGCAGCTGACATCAGTGAAAGAGCGGCAACAGCGGCGATTGACATAGCTTTAATGGTTTTCATGGTCTTATTCCTTAATGGTTGTGGCTGAAGGCTGTGTGCCTTCGATGAAACTAATAATAACTCAGGTTACTATACTGCAATTGATAATTAGTGCGGTTATCGTGATCGTGCTAATTATTTCTGATCGCCCGGTTGCGCCAGCTCAGCGCGCACCGTCGCGATAAATTGCGGCCAGTGGGCAAAACGAATCACCGGAACGTGAGCATGGCGTTGCGTGCGTAATGCATCTGCAAAAGCCAGCGCCTGCCGGTTGATATCCACGTTGTTCAGCATATTGCGTTCTCCTGCCAGACAGTCTGCGCTGCATATTCAGCAATATCGCCAGAATGATTGATACGCTGCGAGCCTGACTGCACGACAAAAAAGGCCGCCCGTCAGGCGACCCGTTCTGGCACATCCCTGTGCAACCATCCATTATTTGTAGAGTTCAGCGGTCATGTGCACCAGGTTGTTGGTGCTGGCTTCCAGAATTTTATATTGCGCGCCCTGCTGCTGAGCCTGAGCGGCAATTTTCGCTTCGGCACCATCCAGTGTGGTGGAGGTGGCTGAAACGGTTTGCGCGAAGCTGGCAGCAGACATCAGGGAAAGCGCGGCGGCGGCGGCAATGGTCAGTGTTTTGATAGCTTTCATGGTCATATTCCTTAGCGTTTGATGAGAAGGCGCTGCGCCTTCGATGGAGATAATAATAACCATGTTTACTATTACAAAATTGATAATTAGTGCGGATACTATGATCGCACTAATTGTTAATGCGTGATATTTAAATTATTTATTTACAATCAATAGGTTGATTGGATTTCAATGCCCATAAAGCGGCACAGAGCGTTAAAGCAGCCATCATGTTGGAGGCGAATTGCCACTGAAACAGGAGACGAATGGTTGACGGCGGGATGGCTCTGAGCGCGGGCGCGAAAACGTCGCGCCGCGGTTTTGTGGAAAGAAGTCTGACCTCAGACTTTATTTTTATAATTGAAACTGATCTGCGAATTTTGCTCGCGCGGGAGTCGTCTGGCTTCTAAATATACCGATTTCCAGTACGGATTATTCAGTGACGAGCGCATCACGCCCTGGCTGACTGATGCATGCAGGAACTGGCGATCGGTGTCGTAAAAGCCGACGTGCAGCTCATGCTTAATGCGGAAGAACACTAAGTCGCCAGGCTGTAAATGCGCCTGATCGACCGGCTTACCCATGGCAATCAGTTCACGCGTTGTGACGCGATCCATGGGAATATTGAAACGATCTTTTAAGGTGCGCCAGACAAATCCGGAACAGTCAACGCCGGATAATTGCGTCCCGCCCCACTGATATTTGGTGCCTTCCCACGAATGCATTTGATCGTGCAAAGCGGCTATTACCGGAATTAAATCGGGCTGTTTACCACCGTCCTGCGAGGTATCAACACTTTCCTGCTCCGGTGCTGGCGAGGAGTGAGACGAGCAGCCAGCCAGGGTTAATAACATCAGGCAGGCAATCAGGTTGCGGGCCGCAGTAGCAATCATAGGGTGACGTTTCACAGTGGATAACAGGGATAGCAGATTTATACCGTAAAGAAGTTGCAGAAATAAAGCGTCTCCGCCCGAATTCTCGCTGTCTTCACTATTTTTACCTAAGTTTACAGAAAGGTAACGCTATGTATTTAGGATAAAAATCTATATCTTTTGCTGCTTTGCGCCGACAGCGCATATTTATCCGGCAAATTGCGTTTAAATTTTATTCCGCAGCCTGACCGACGGACCTGCTGCGAAATAACCGGAAAGCTTATTTGCGCACGTTATCGCGCAGCGGCGACTCCGGCAGCAGCAGCGAAAGTATAAAAGCCAATAGCATAACGCCGGCGGCCATCTGAAATGCGGCATGCACCGCATCACTGAACACCAGCAAATAAGCCTGACGCAGCGCTGCAGGCAAATGGTTCACGGCGACCGGATCGAGCGAAGGCGGCAGCACGTTACCCTGCTCTATCAGTCGGGTGGCTCCGGATTTCAGCACGTGACTGAACACAGCGCCAAACAGCGCAACGCCGATCGAACCGCCCACCGAGCGAAACAGCGTAACCGATGAGGTCGCTACGCCGATGCGATCGGGCGTCACCGCATTTTGCACCGCCAGCACCAGCACCTGCATAGTCATGCCCATTCCCATGCCGAGCACGCTGGAGAACAGATAAATGTGCCAGAGCGGCGCATCCAGCGTCAGCGTGGTCATCAGCGCCATCCCGGTTGTGGCCAGTAGCGTCCCGGCGATGGGGAACAAACGGTATTTCCCGCTGCGGCTAATCATGCGACCACTAATGATCGAGGTGACCAGCAGCCCGCCCATCAGCGGTAACAGCTGTAGTCCGGCCTCGGTGGGCGTGGCGTTTTTTACCACCTGCAGATAAAGCGGCAAAAACGTCACGCTGCCAAACAGCGCCATGCCGATAATAAACGCCATCAGACTGGCGAGGGAAAAACTGCGATTGCGGAACAGATCGAGCGGAATGATGGGTTCCCACGCGCGTCGCTCCTCATAAATAAACCCCAACACGCCAACCAGCCCCATGGCCAGAATGCACCATAGCTGGGGATCTGACCATTCGCGTAGCGTGCCGCCTTCACTGGTAAACAGCGTCACGCCCACCAGCGCCAGGCTGAGAAACACCGCACCCGGATAATCGATTTCATGAGGTTTGCGTCGGCTATCCGCTTTAAACACCGCATTAATGATCAGCAGCGCCAGCAGGCCGAGCGGCAGATTAATGTAGAAAATCCAGCGCCATGACATGTGCTGCACGATAAAACCGCCCAGCAGCGGCCCAATCACCGTTGCCAGACCAAACACGCCGCCAAACAGGCCCTGGTACCGGCCGCGATCGGCGGGCGGAATGACATCCGCGACCGCCGCCATGCTCACCACCATCAATCCACCGCCGCCCAGTCCCTGCAGTGCGCGGGTAAAAATCAGCTGCGGCATGTTTTGCGCCAGCCCGCACAGCGCCGAGCCCAGCAAAAACAGCACCACCGAGATTTGCAGCACCGTTCGGCGGCCAAACAGATCGCCAAATTTGCCATACAGCGGCACGACCAGGGTTGAGGCCAGCATGTAAGCAGTGACGATCCACGACAGGCGATCCAGCCCGCCCAGTTCGCCGACGATAGTCGGCAGCGCGGTTGAGACAATGGTCTGATCAAGCGCGGAAAGCAGCATCACCAGCATCAGCGCGCCCATCAGCAGGCGAATGGAAGGCGGGCTGGTTGCCCCGCTGTCGCGCTGCGATGTGATAGATTGAGGTTTCATAACGACACCGTTTGAAATTAATTAAATGCACAATTAATATTAACCGAAGTCTGACACGAAACCCGTGAGTACGTAAAGATGACCGCACAAAAAGTGATGGAGAGCGAGACAGCGCCTTCTGATAAACCCCGCCGGCCGGGCCGTCCACGCGGCGGCGCAATCAATGCCCAGCAGCGCGAGCATCTGCTGGACATCACGCTCGCGCTGTATGCGCAAAACGGCATCGCGGAAACCTCGCTCAACGCCATAGCCCGTAAAGCCGGCGTCAGCCCTGCCATGCTGAATTACTATTTTCAGTCGCGCGAGTCACTGCTGGATACCGTGGTCGCGGAACGTTTTGTGCCGTTACGGCAACGGCTGGAAGCGCATTTTGTCGAAGAGAGTAATGACCCTGTCGCTGCGATCAGCGGATTTATTAAAGAGTTTGCGGATATCGTGCTGAGTCATGACTGGTTCGCACCGCTGTGGCTGCAGGAAGTCGCCAGTGGTCAGGGGCTGGGCGGCACGCTGAAACAGCGTCACGGTCATGCCGGACGCGAACGGATTCGCGCGTTGCTGATTCAGTGGCAGCAGCAGGGATTACTGAATAACCAGCTGAATGTCGATGTGCTGATGACCTCAATTCTCAGCATGGTACTGGTGCCCTTTACCCGCTTTGCCCACGAGCCGGGCTTTGATACCGAAATGATTCTGCAGCACACCCTGAGCATGGTGTGCCACGGTATACAGCCGCGCAACTGAGTCAGGCGTCGTCGCCGTGGGTCAGCGTCTCTAACTGCTGCCAGAAATCTTCCGGCACCGGCTGCACCCGGGGAGGCGGCTCGGCAATGTGCTGTTCAAGGGAGGCCAGCAGCTGCTGGGTTTCACTGTGCTGTTTATCGCAAGACGTTGAAGACATATCTAAAACCTAAAAAAACATCAGGCGATTATTGTAAGGATTTCACGCAAAGAATAAATAAACGAGACGGGAAAAAGGGATCTGCCCTGCTTTTTTTTGCCCTTCGCGCAACTTTTTACCGACTGCGGCGAACTGTCTGACTGAACACCCCTAACCGGACCTCTTTCACCGCAGGAGCAGATCATGACAACTATCAGGCATCTCATCGCTACTCTCACCCTCGGCACCACGCTGAGCCTCGCCGCCTTCGCTGCTGGCGCGGCGCTGCCCGTTGGGGCCAAAGCACCTGACTTTAAACTTCAGGGCGCGCTGGCCGGTAAGCCGCTCACTTTCTCGCTGCAGCAGGCGCTGCAAAAAGGGCCGGTGGTGCTCTACTTCTTCCCGGCGGCCTTCAGCGCGGGTTGTACCATCGAGGCGCACGACTTCGCCGAAGCCACGGATGATTTCAAAAAAATGGGCGCCACGGTGATTGGCGTCACTGCCGGTAACACCGAGCAGATCAGCGATTTTTCTAAGCTGGAGTGCCGTGACAAATTCGCCGTGGCTGCCGATCCGGGCGCCAAAGTGGCCGCCGAATATAAAACGCTGATGCAGATAAAAGGCAAAACGCTGTCTGACCGCACCTCTTATGTGATTGCCCCCAACGGCAATATTCTGCTGAGCTATACCGACAGAAACCCGGATACCCACATCGAAAAAGCGCTGGCGGCGGTGAAAGAGTATGACGCTGCGCATCCGCAAGCGCAGTAAGTGAGAGGCCAGCCATGTTAACCGCGATGCTGGCCGCCTTTTTGGGCGGCATCATCCTCAACCTCATGCCGTGCGTCTTTCCGGTGATTTCGCTGAAAGCGCTTGGCCTGCTGCGCCATCAAAGCCAGGCTGCCAGCGCGCGCCGTGAAGGCCTCGGATTCCTGCTCGGCGTGCTGGTGACCATGATGGCGCTGGCTGGCATTCTGCTGGCCGCACGCGCGGGTGGCGCCGCGGTCGGCTGGGGCTTTCAGCTGCAGTCACCGCTGATGATCGCCCTGCTGTCGCTGGTGATTCTCGCTGCCGCGCTTAACCTGCTTGGCGTCTTTGAGGTGGGGCTGACGGTGCAGCGCGTCGGGGCCATCGACATTCAGCGCGGCGCTTTTTTGCGTTCCGCTCTGACCGGTGCACTGGCGATCATCGTAGCCACACCCTGCGCCGCGCCCTTTATGGCCAGCGCCATCGGCTACGCGCTGGTGCAGCCCCCTGCGGTTGCGCTGGTTATTTTCTTTGCGCTGGCGCTCGGCTTTGCCGCGCCGTTTACCCTGCTGTCGCTGTTCCCACCGCTGGCGCGATTTTTACCGCGCCCTGGCGTCTGGATGGATATCCTTAAGCGCGGGCTGGCCTTTCCCATGCTCGGTGCCTGGGCCTGGCTGGTGTGGATTCTGGCCCAGCAGGCGGGCAGCAGCGCGCTGGCTGTTGTGCTGGCCGCCTCGGTGGTGCTGGCGTTTGCCGGCTGGCTGTATGGCATGGCGCAGCAGCGCCGCTTTGCCGGAAAAGGGCACAAAGCGCTGTTCAGCGTCACGGCGATATTGCTGATTGCGGTGATCGCGCCGCTGCCGGGGCTGATCAAGCCAGGCGCGGCGCTGCAAGGCGATATACAGGCGCAGGTCAGCAAACAGACGTGGACGCCGCAGGCGGTGGCCGCTCAGCGCGGGCATGGCAAAGCGATTTTTGTCGATTTTACCGCATCATGGTGCATCACCTGTCAGGTGAACGAGAAGACCTCGCTGTCGACCCAGGCGGTGAAAACCGCACTGGCGAAAACCGGTACGCTGTACATGGTGGCAGACTCGACTAAATTTAACCCGGACGTTGATGACGTGATGAGTGAGTTTGGTCAGGGCGGTTTACCAATGTACCTGGTGTATCCGGCTGATGGCGGACCACCGAAAGTACTGCCGCAGGTGCTGACACCCGGCATCGTAGTGGATGCGTTAAACCAGGCGGCAGCGAAGAAGACGTAACGGCAACAAGGCAGCGTATGCACACAGGCGATAGCGCACGTGAAAACTGGCCCGGACTGATGGAACGCGCGCAGGCCGGGGATCAGTGTGCCTACACCCGGCTGCTGCGGGCGCTGGTGCCGGTGATACGCGCGCAGGTGCGGCGCAGGCTGAGCGATGAAGCCTTAACGGAAGATGTGATTCAGGATGTGCTGCTCACGCTGCATCGCGTGCGCCACACCTACGATCCCGCTTACCCTTTTCTGCCCTGGCTGACGGCGATAGTCTCGGCACGCGCGATTGATGCCCTGCGCCGCCGCGGCCGCCAGCATCACTGTACGCTTGACGACGCTCAGGCCGCCGATCCCGCCAGCACGGCAGAACAGCAGCAGCTGGACACCCGGCAGGAGCTGGCGGGCTATCTCAGCCAGCTGCCGCTGCGTCAGCGTGAAATCGTTGAGCATGTTCATTTGCATGAAATGAGCCTGAACGAGGCGGCGGCACACCATAATCTGAGCGTGTCGGCCGTGAAATCGCTGTTGCACCGCGCGCTCATCAATCTGCGCCGCTTTGGAGCAAACCATGACTGACCATCATTTGCTGATTGAAAAACTGGGGCGCGATCTGCGCCCGGTGAAACGCCCGCCGGCGACCGGAAAACGCGTGCTGGGCTGGCTGGCGCTGGCGCTACCGGCGGGCATCGCGGCCAGTTTGCTGGTGCCGCGCACTCTGACCGACTGGTCGCAGACCGGCGCGATGCAGGCCGCGCTGCAACTGATGCTGGCCTTTATCCTCGGGCTGCTGGCGATGCGCAGCGCCTTTGAACTCAGCATTGCAGGGCGGCGCGGCATCAGCGCAAAGCTGTTGTTGCCGCCGGGCCTGCTGTGGCTGGGATTGAGCGCCAGCAGTCTGCTGCAAACGGCCACGCCGCTGCAGCAGCACGACACACTGCCGTGCTTTGTTTTCCTGCTGGTGGTGAGTCTGCCGATGCTGCTGCTGACCATCCTCAGTCTGCGCCGGACGCGGGCGCTCTATCCGGCCCGCAGCCTGGCCATGGCGGGCCTGGGCGTCGCCTGCATGGCGGTAAGCCTGCTGGCGTTCTGTCATCCGGTGCACCTGCATGCGCTGGATTTGCTGCAGCACCTGGCGGCCATCGTGAGCATCATCGTGCTGACCGTATTGCTTGGCCGGCGCTGGGTGCAGATCGCCTGACGACGCCGGCCAGTAACGCTATCAGGGAATGATGCGCTCCGCACGCAGCCGGTCGAACAGTTGGGTGAAGGAATCCAGCGTGGCGCGATAGCCGGTAAAGCCAGCTTTACGGCTCTTGCTCATATCGGTAAACGCCTCCATCGGCCGTCCCAAATCCGCATCGGTGTGCCACCACGACGCCAGTTTATCGATGTCCGCTTCACGCAGCTGATAGCGCGCAGCGATCTCACGCCAGGCCGCTGCGGCTTCCTGCATGCGTCCTTCCAGCGGCATCATCTGCGCCGGATAGTCTGCAGCTTCAATACCGAAATAGTCTGCCAGACGCGGCCATAGCCAGTTCCAGCGGAACACATCGCCGTTCACCGCGTTGAAATCCTGATTGGCAGCCCCTTCAGCACGGGTCGCCCACAGCAGCTGTTCCGCCAGTAAACCGGCTTCGGTGACATCGGCCAGACCGTTCCACTGCTGCGGCGAGCCGGGAAAGATAAACGGCCAGCCTTTTTCACGGCATAGCGTGGCGTAAACGGCCAGCGTCTGCCCCATGTTCATGGCGTTACCCAATGCATAACCGATGATGGTGTGCGGACGGTGCACGCTCCAGCTGTAGCCATATTGCTCTGCGCCGGCAAACACTTCGTCTTCCTGCGCATAGTAAAAGTTATCGACTGGCTGACGTCCCTGCTCTTCGCGGAACGGCGTCACCGGCACCGCACCTTTGCCATATGCTTCGAACGGACCGAGGTAGTGCTTCAGCCCGGTCACCAGTGCCACATGTGCGCCGTTCAGCCGCTCGCCGAGCGCGGCAATGACGTTATGCACCATGCCGCCGTTAACGCGGATGTTTTCTTTTTCATTCGCCTGGCGTGACCAGACGCTAAAGAACAGCGCATCCGGTTTTTCCTGCGCCAGCGCATTGCGCACCGCTTCTGCATCGGTCAGATCGGCCGTCAGACTGCGGCAGCCTTCCGGAACAGCACCGCGTCCGCGCGACAAACCGGTTACCTGCCAGCCCTCGCTTTGTAGCCTTTCCGCCAGCGCACGGCCAATAACCCCGCTGATCCCCACGATTAACGCCTGTTTTTGCATGTCGAATCTCCTCTGTTGCAGTTATCCTTAGCGTAATAGAGAATTAAATTCTTAGCCGTGGCATTAATTCACATCATTCCTGAACTGGGTTCACTAATACATGCACGATCAGCGTCTGAAAGACATCGTTCCTTTTGTCGCCAGTGTTGAAAGCGGCAGTTTTGCCGCTGCCGCTGAGCGTCTGCACCTGACCGGTTCCGCCATCAGCAAAAGCGTGACGCGGCTGGAAGCGCGGCTCGGCTCTCGCCTGCTGGAGCGCACCACCCGCAGCCTGACGCTCACCGACGCCGGCAGCGCCTATTATCAGACCTGCCTGCGCATTATGGAGGAGCTGGCGGAAGCCGAAGCAGTGCTGGCGGCGCAGCGCACCATTCCTTCCGGGCGATTGCGGCTGGCGGTGCCCAATACCTATGGCCGGCTCGGCGTCATGCCGCTGCTGATTCCGTTCTGTCAGCAGCATCCGGATGTGGAACTCAGCCTGACCTTCTCGGATCGCTTTATTGATCTGTTTGATGAGGGCATTGATGTCGCGGTGCGCATCGGCGGTTCGCCCGATCTGCCCGCCTCGCTCGGCTGCCGGGCGATGGGCCGCGAGCGTATGGTGTTTTGCGCCGCGCCGGACTATCTGGCGCGCGCAGGCAGACCGACCAGCGAGAGTGAGTTGCTGCAGCATCGGGCGATTCTGTACGAGCGCGTTGACGGCAGCACCAAGCCGTGGCTGTTCACCACGGAGGATGGACATCCGCACTGGCGTCAGGTGCCGTCTCGCATGGCGCTGGGCGACGTGGATGCCCAAATGCAGGCGCTGTGCGCTGGCCTTGGGGTGGCGCAGATGCCGTCATGGCTGGTGCGTGACGCGCTGGCGAGCGGCGCGCTGGAAGTGATTGTGCCTCAGCAGCAGCCGGACGGTCTGCCGCTATCGGTGATTTGGCCGCGGCGCAAACAGCTGCTGCCGAAGGTCGACGCGCTGCTGGCGGCGCTTGACGGCCTGCAGATCAGGTGAAATGCCTTTAGCGATGGTTCAGCCGGCGCGACAGCCGGTCGCCACACAGCTGCAGCAGCGTGACCAGTGCCACCAGCACCACGATCACCGTGAGCATGACCTGCATATCGAAACGCTGGTAGCCGTAACGATAAGCCAGATCGCCCAGCCCGCCGGCGCCAATCGCACCGGCCATCGCCGAGGCATTAATCATCGTCACCAGCGTAATGGTAAAACCGCTGACGATGCCAGGCCGCGCTTCCGGCAGCAGCACGTGCCAGACAATATGCCAGCGCTGAAAGCCCATCGCCTGCGCCGCTTCCGTCAGCCCTTTATCCACTTCACGCAGGCTCACCTCCGCGATGCGGGCAAAAAACGGCGTCGCCGCCAGCGTCAGCGGCACCACGGCCGCCCAGACGCCGTAGGTGGTGCCGACAATCCAGCGGGTAAACGGGATCAGCGCCACCATCAGAATCAAAAACGGAATCGAGCGGAACAGGTTCACCAGCCAGCCCAGCAGCCGGTTGAGCAGCGGATTGGGGAACAGATCGCCGCGCCCGGTCACCACCAGAATCACCGCCATCGGTAAACCGATCAGCAGTGCCAGCAGCGACGACACGCCGACCATCAGCAGCGTATCCAGCAATCCCTGCCATAAACGATCAATAGCCAGTGACATAACCTGCAACCTCCAGTTGGTCCGCCAGCGGATGAAGCACGGTAAGGGCTGCCGGCGCGTCGTGCCGGGCATCCAGCAGCAGCAACAGCTGGCCGGTAGGTTTGCGATCGACCCATTCAACCGCGCTATACAGTAGCGTCAGCTCGCCGCTGACCTGTGCGCTGATCGCCGCCAGATCCGGCTGCGCACCCTGCCCGCTGTAGCGCAGCCGGACCAGCAAACGCGAGTCCACGTCCAGACGTTGCGGCGTCAGCAGCGGCTGGATGGCCTCCGGCAGCGCGCCGAATTGCGGATTAAGCAACTGCCGCGTCGTCTCATGCTGCGGATCGCTGTACACCTGCCACACCGGACCGCGCTCAATGATTTCACCCTGATCGATCACCGCCACCTGGTGACACAGATCGTGCACCACGTCCATCTCATGGGTGATCAGCACAATAGTGATATGACGCTGCTGATTGATTTTTTTCAGCAGCGCGAGGATGGCGCGTGTGGTTTCCGGATCCAGCGCCGAGGTTGCCTCGTCGCACAGCAGCAGTTCCGGATCGTGCACCAGCGCGCGCGCAATGCCGACGCGCTGCTTCTGCCCGCCAGAGAGTTGCGCCGGCCAGGCATGCTGGCGCGCTTCCAGCCCAACCAGCGCCAGCAGCTCATCCACTTTTTGCCGCCGTTGCGCCGCCGGTATGCCGGCCACCTTCATCGGCAGTTCAATGTTTTGCCGCACCGTTTTAGCGGACAGTAAATTGAAGTGCTGAAAAATCATGCCGGTGCGGCGCCGCCACTGCACCAGATGGCTGGCGCTCAGTGAACTGAGATCGATACCGTCAATCACCACCGCACCCTGCGTCGGATTTTCCAGCCGGTTCAGACAGCGGATCAGCGTCGATTTGCCCGCGCCGCTGCGGCCAATGATGCCAAAAATTTCGCCGCGTTTAACCTGCAGGTCAATGTGCTTCAGCGCATCCTGCGACTGGCCGTCATAGCGTTTGCTCAGCCCGCGGATCTGCACATGCGCACGGCCCGCGACCGGCGTCGTGGTGTGCAGCGCCGCCTGCTCGCCAGGAAGAGTCAGGCTGACCATGATTACTGGCTCCAGCCCGGCTGGTACAGCTTGCCGTAGAACTCATCCAGCTTCGCGCGCACCACCGGCGAGTGCTGATAGATATCAACAAACTTTTTGAGACGCGGATCGTCCTGATGTCCATCGCGAATCACGAACTGAATCACGTATTCCGGATGCTCAAGACCATCAAATAACAGGGCCTTGTTGGGGTCGATGGTCTTCGACAAACGCAGATAGTGCGGATACCCCTGTGCCAGGTCGACCTCATCCAGCGAGCGCGACAACTGCACTGCCTCCACTTCGATGATTTTCAGGTGTTTGGGATTGCTGGCGATATCATCCACGGTGGATTTCAGCCCGCTGCCCGGTTTTAACGTAATCAGCTGCGCTTTTTGCAACAGCAGCAATCCGCGCGCACCGTTAATTGGGTCATTGGCAATCGCCACCGTGCCGCCATCCGGAATCTGTTCGATTGCCGTGTGCTTCTTCGAATAGAGCCCGATGTTATTGATGATGGCGGGCGCATACGGCACCAGATGGAAACCGCCCTCGCGGTTGGCATTGTCAAGAAACGGCTTGTGCTGGAACAGGTTGACGTCAATGTCGCCATTTTCCACGCTCACGTTCGGCGCAGTCCAGTCGGTGAACTCCACCAGCTCCACCTGCAGTCCCTGCTTTTTCGCTTCAGCCACGGCGGTTTCCAGCGGCGGCGCGAAAGCCGCCGTGGTACCGACTTTGAGGGCGCCGCTGTAGTCACCGGCGCCAAACGCGCTGGCGGTTAATATTGCGGCGCTCAGCGCCACTAATGAGGCAAATTTCATCCTGACTCCCTGAGGTTAAATTAACGAACGTCAGCCACAGGCCGCCAGCGCGCGGCCGGGTGGCGCGCGGGCAGACGATCCTGCTGCTGGAAAATTTTTTGCCGGAGCGATCCCGGCTGATAAGCGGTTTTAAAGCGGCCGCGCTGCTGAAGTTCCGGCACCACCAGCTCAATAAAATCGCGGTAGCTTTGCGGATTCAGGATGCGCGTCAGATTGAAGCCGTCAATTTCACCTTCATCAATCCAGCGGATCAACTGGTCGGCGACCTGAGACGGGTTGCCGACAATCACCGGATAGCGGCTACCGAGCGCGTGCTGCTCCAGCAGCTGGCGACGCGTCCAGCCGCTATAGGCTTTGCTCACTGATTCAATGGCGCGCGTGTCGCCGCTGTGAATCGGTTCATCGAGGCCAAACGCAGCGAGATCGACGCCAATTGAGCTGGAGAAGTGCGCAATGCCGGCTTCAGCACTGGCGTATTCCAGATAGCTGCGGTGCTTCTCCTGCGCTTCGCGTTCGCTGGCGGCGACGATCACGCTGACGCCCATAAAGATGCGTAAGTCGTCCGCCTGACGACCCGCCGCCACCGCCGCGTGGCGCAGACGCTGCGCCTGCTCGCGCAGCGCCGCCGGCGAGCTGGCATTCACGAAACTGCACTCGGCGTGCCGCGCAGCAAACGCCACGCCGCGTGCGGATGAGCCTGCCTGGAACAGCAGCGGCGTGCGCTGCGGCGAGGGGCTGCTCAGGTGATAGCCCTGCACCTGATAAAATTCACCCTGATGATTGATCGCGTGAATCTTCTGCGCGTCGGCATACAGCCGGCGCTGTTTGTCGGCCAGCAACGCATCGTCCTGCCAGCTGCCTTCCCACAGCTGATAAGTGACATCGAGAAATTCATCGGCCTGGTCGTAGCGCCGATCGTGCGCCAGCAGTTGCTGCTGCCCCATGGCGCGCGCCGCGCTGTCGAGATAGCCGGTCACGATGTTCCAGCCGATGCGGCCATTGGTCAGATGGTCGAGCGTCGACAGGCGGCGGGCAAAAGGATAAGGGGCTTCGTAGCTGAGATTGGCGGTCACGCCAAAGCCCAGATGCTGCGTCACACTTGCCATGCCGGAAATCAGCATCAGCGGATCGTTCACCGGCAGCTGAATGGACTCGCGCGCCGTCAGGCCGATACCCTGCTGATACACATCGTAAACGCCGAGAATATCGGCAATGAACAGTCCGTCGAACAGGCCACGCTCCAGCAGACGCGCTAAATCCAGCCAGTACGCCAGCGAATTGAACTCCACTGAGTGGTCCTGCGGATGGGTCCACATGCCATGGTGAATATGCCCCACGCAGTTCATGTTAAAAGCATTTAGCAGAATCTGTTTGCGGCTCATAGCGTTCCCCGTCGCGGCGGCAGCACGCCGTTAAGCAAATAGTTGCCGATGACCGGATATTTCCAGCGTACCGGGTCATGCAGCGTGTGGGTACGCGCGTTGCGCCAGTGGCGATCGAGATTGTGCTCGCGCAGGCTGGCGCGCGATCCGCCCAGCTCAAACAGCAGGTTGCCGGCTTCCAGCGCCACCTCAGTGGTCCAGGCACGGGCTTTCGCCACTTCAACCGATGCCAGCGCGACGTGTTCAGCGCTCGGGTTGCGTTGGGCGACATCGACCGCCTCTCCGGCGACATCCAGCAACGCATCACCGGCGCTGAGCCGTGCGGCAAGCCGCCCGGTGCGATCCAGCGTCAGCGGATCGTCACAGGCTCGCTCAACACCGCTGTCCGGCCACGGCCGCGCGCGCTGCTGCACAAAGGCCAGCATGTCGTTGAAGGCCGCGCGGGCAATGCCCTGGTCGATGGCCGCATGCATAATCTGGGCAAACGGTCCGACGGTGGTCGGCCGCTCAAACGCGCTGTGAAACGGCACCACATCGTCCGGCGCGATCGCCACATCACGAAACTGCACGCTGCCGCTGCCGGTGGTGCGCTGGCCGAAACCGCTCCAGTCATCAATCACCGTCACGCCCGGCTGATGGCGCGGCACAAACACCAGCTGTTCTTTGCCGTCATCGGCGATGGCCAGCGTCGGGATGCGGTCGGCAAACAGCGCCCCGGTGCAGTAAAATTTGTCGCCGTTGAGGCGCAGCCCGCTGGCGGTCTGGCTGAAGGCGGTGGTGCGCTGATGCGCCGCCGCAGAGCCGAACTCCGCCAGCGCGTTACCATAGTGAACGCCCGCCAGCACTTCGTTGTACAGCCGCTGCTGCTGGGCGTCGCTGCCATTAACGCGCAGCACTTCCAGCGCGTAGAAGTGGTTTTGTGGCACCTGACCGATCGATGCATCGGCAGCGCTGAGCATGACAAAAATCTGCGCCAGTTCTGCGCTGGAAATCTCAATGCCGCCCCACGCACGCGGCACGGTAATGGCACCTAAGCCGGACTGGAAATAGTGCTGAAGTTCAGCATGTGGCAGCTCACGCTGCCGATCGCGCTGCGCTGCGCCGCTGCGAAAGCGTTCAGCCAGCTCTTCTGCCACCTGCAGGGCCTGCTGCGCACTGCGGATGCGTGCTGCCGGCTGTTTAGCGAAAACCTGCGTCATCATCGCTCCTTAAATCCACGCATGACGCGCGGGCAGAACATCATTGAGGTAATAGTTGCCGATGGCGTGCGTTTTCCAGCGCACCGGATCGTGCAGCGTATGGGTGCGCGCGTTGCGCCAGTGGCGATCCAGCCCATGCTTCAGCAATGTGCCGCGGCTGCCGCTCCACTCCAGCAGCTTTTCGCTGGCTTTCAGCGCAATTTCGGTGGTCAGCACTTTGGCTTCTGCAACCGCGATGGAGGCGCGCGCGCAGTGCGCAGCGGTAAGCGCGTGCGGGTCAATGCTGTCCAGTACGCGCGCCGCCCGCACCAGCAGCGCGTTGGCGGCGCTCAGTTCGGTGCTGATACGCCCGACATCGGCGAGAATGTAAGGATCGTCTGCGTTGCGGCTCACGCCCGCGTCCACCCACGGACGCGAGCTGCTGTGAATAAACGCCAGCGCCTCATCCAGTGCGCCCTGGGCGATCCCGGCGTCAATCGCGGCCTGGATCAGCTGCGATACGGCACCGCGCAGCGTTGGCTTATCGGGGGACGATAGCGCGATGGTCAAACCGGCATCGACCGCCACCTGCTGGAGCTTCACCGTGCCGCTGGCGGTGGTGCGCTGACCGATACCCGACCAGTCATCGATAATCTCCACCCCTGCCGTCGACAGCGGAATGAACGCCATCACCGGCTGGCCCTCCTGCTGCGCGGTGGTCACCAGGATGTCGGCAAACAGTGCACCGGTTGAATAGAACTTTTCACCGCTGAGCCGTAACCCCTCCGGGCCTGACACCAGCTGCGCCTGCACATCACGCGTGTGCTTGCTGTTCTTTTCCGGACCGCCGTTGCCAAGCCGCTGGCCCTGTACCACCGCGCTGAGCAGGCGCTGCTGCTGTTGCGCGCTGCCTTCCCCCAGGATGAACTGGATCAGCCCGAAGTGGTTTTGCGGAATCTGGCCAAGCGACGGATCGCTGGCGGAGATCAGGCGGAACACCTCCGCCACGGTACCAAACGACAAACCGCCGCCGCCAAACTGGCGCGGCACGCTGATACTGCCCAGCCCCAGCTGGGTGAACTGATCGAGCAGTTCACGCGGATAGATACGCTGTTGGTCGCGTTCGGCTGCCCCGGCTTTCGCCTGTTCCGCCAGGTGGCGGGCGGCGTCGATTGCCGCCGCGTCAGACGTAATCACCGCCGCGCGCTGAAGTTGTTGAGCCCTGATTTGCGTCATCGCTGGATTCACTTTTTATTTTGCTGTGATTCACAGGCTCATTCTGCCAGGGCAGAGAGCCGTAACTTAATAACAGATTGAGCGCGATGATAATCAGCGGGAATAACAGCGGTAAAGAGCGCGGTTATGCTATATCCGGCAAACGGCATGCAGAAAGAGAATAAAGAATTTATCAGAGATAAGAAGGCGTTAGCGGGCGCGGAGATGCAGGGTTATTACGCTGAGTGACACGGGAGAATTATCTTAAGTATTAATTCCGCTATCGATAGTGATAAATGACATTATTGTTTTATTGCGCCATGGGCTGGCGCAATAAAGTGGGTATTACGCCTGCGCCAGATACATCGCCGGAGAATAGTGGCGCGTCGATCCACTCTTCTCACTGTGCGGTGTGCTGGTGCTGTCGATCAGCTTCGCCAGCTGATAAGTCTTCACCGTTTCCTGCTGCGTCAGCTGCTGGGCGAAACGGGCGGTGAGGTTACCCTGCGTATCCTGCGTCACCTCAGTGGTGCTGCGCGTTTCATCGTGAATCTGGTGGTAGTGATAGTTTTGTGACTCTTTGGTTTCATTGAGCGCCAGCGGCGAACTGGCGCTCAGCGCGGTGTGAAAACTGGCGTTCAGCTTAAACAGGGTTTCCTGCGTCATGCGCTGCGTATCGCCGTTCTTCTGCTGGCTGCTGCGCTGCGCCACATCCAGAGCGAAAGTATCTTCTTCTTCCGGCTTCAGCGGATTGCTGGAGCGCGCCGTCTGGTGATAGCTGGCCGAGAAATCTGCCAGGCCGCTGATGGCACCGGCCTGCGCCGCATGCGCGCCTACGGTGATCGCCTGCGGGGTGCGCATCGCCACGCCGGCCGCCGCGCTGGTGCTGTTTAAGGTCTCGAAACCCTGCTTAAACAGTGCCAGCGCCGCGCGATCGCCGTGACCGCGCGAAGCGGCCTGATCAAATTTCGCGCTCCACTGCGCCAGGGCGCTCTGCTGCTGACCGGCGTTGCTGGCCTGCGCCAGGCTGCGCATGTCCGTCGTCAGTTTGAAACTGGCGTCGGCATTATGGAAACCCAGCCAGCGTGAACCCGGGTCGGCATGCAGATTCAGCGACTGCATTACTTCGCCGCTGCGACGCAGGTCGGTTTTCAGATCAACGCTGGCCAGCTGGTTACTGTCAAAACTGAGCAGGTCACCGACATCCAGTTTACCGTTGCCGTTATCCAGCCCGCTCAGGGTTTTATCCAGCGCGCCGGAAAGTTTGGCAATTGCCGCAGCTTCGTCATCGCTCAGCTTACCGTGAGTGGTTTTCAGCGCCACCGCTACGCCATCCTGCTGCCGCGTCATCTGCAGGGTGAGGCTAACGCCGGACTGAGTGGTAATCTCCAGCGCCACCGCGCTCTGCGTGTCAGTTTGCGCGCCGCCGCTGGCCGGTACGCTGATGGTGACATCGTCACGCTGCTGCGTCAGTGCGCTCAGCAGCGCGCTGCCAATGCCGTTCATGCTGACGCCCGAGCTGCGCAGCGCACCCATCGCCTGCGTCTGCATATCAGGCGAAAGAGGCGTGCTGGCGGTGACGCGCGCCGTCGTCATCTGGTACACCGCAGAGATGGTGTCGGTGGCTTCGCTAAAGGTGACTTTCGCCGAGGCGTCTGCCGTCAGACTATTTTGCCGGGTCGCATTGCTAACCGTGCTGCTGGTTACGCGTGCGCTGGCGCTGCTGAGATGGAGCTGTGAGAAACTACCCGGTCCGATACCGTTAATCATCCTGACTATCCTCGCTGGTATTATACCGCTACGTTATCGGCGATCCTGACGAAATCTTTACACTTCCGCACGGCGCATGACGGTGCAAAATGGTTGTTGAAATTAATAATCATTATCACTAATCTGTCTGGCGCTTTCGCTGTGACACGGAAGTAATTGACTCGCCAGCTAGTAAGGAAGCGCCATGATTTATCGCCTTATCATTCCGCTGTTCACCCTGCTGAGCCTGCTGCTCAGCCCCGCTGCCGGTTTCGCCCGGCCTGATATGACGCCGCTCGGACCCAACATTGCCGACAAAGGCTCTGCCTGGTATCGCTTCACTGTTAACACGTTTGATTCCGCTGACGGCCAGCGCCATTACAAAGTGTGGACGGCGGTGCCACGTAAACCGGCACCGGCCGCAGGTTACGCGGCGCTGTATATGCTGGATGGCAACGCAGTGATGAACCATCTCAGCGAAGCACTGTTGCAGAAGCTGGCGGCAGGCAACCCGCCGGTGCTGGTGGCGGTAGGCTATCAGACCCCGCTGCCGTTCGATCTCGCTGCGCGCACGCTGGATTACACCCCGCCACAACAGGTGCAGGATCGTCGCGGCCGGCCAGCCGGCGGCAGTGCCGCATTCCGCCAGTTGCTGGAACAGACTATCGCGCCGCGTGCCGAACAGCATCTGCCGATCAATGCGCAGCAGCGTGCGCTGTGGGGCCACTCTTATGGTGGGCTGTTTGTACTGGATAGCTATTTAACCTCCGGATTTTTCCAGCGCTATTTTGCCGCCAGTCCTTCCCTGCGCGGCGACGCAACGCTGTTGCAGCAGATGGCGGCGGTGACGCCCGCATCGTTTAAGCAGAAGCAGCTGGTGCTGATGGAAGGCAACGGCGAATCACGTCCCGGCGTCAGCGATGTGCTGAGCCGGATTCGCACCACCCTCGACGGCATGCAGGAGAACGGCCTGGCGGCTCGCTTCCAGCTGTTTCCCGGGCTCAGTCACGGCCAGATGTTTCCGGCTTCGCTGGAAAGCGCGCTGTCGGCTATGGCTGAAGACGGTGCGCCGTCACGCGCACCGGATGAGTGAAAGGGCAGTTAGTTAAAGAATTTTATGTCGGTTGGCGTTGCCAGCTTCGCCGCCACACCGCGCGCGCTCAGCTTGCCGCTGTGCGCATCAAAATCAAACAGCGTAATGGTGTTGGTAAACACGTTGGTGACATAGAGGTGTTTACCGCTGTTATCAAACGCCAGCGCGCGCGGCTCAATACCGTCGGCGGCATAGCGCTGTGGATCTGTCAGGCTGCCATCGGCGGCAATCTTAAACACCAGCAGATGATTGTCAGATCCGCGGTTAGCGGCAATCAGGAATTTACCCTGCGGGCTGAGAATGATGCCGCCGCCGCTTTTGTAGGCGGCGCTGCTGTTTTGCGTATTCAGCGCCACCTGTGCCTGCCGTTCCAGCCGGTCGTCAGTGACGCGGAACACCACGATTTCGCCCGCCATTTCAGTAATCACGTAAGCGTGTTTACCGTCGGCGGAGAACACCATGTGGCGCGGACCCGCACCTGGCGCAAAGCTCACATCACGGCTGGTATCCGCCTGCAGCGGCTCTGGCCGATCCGCGTGGTAGCGATAGGCGTGCAGTTTGTCGTCACCGAGATCGGCCGCATACAGATAGCGGCCATCATGGGTAAAGGTGGTGGAGTGCGCATGGCCGCCATCCTGCCGATCTTTTACCACGCCGCTGCCCTCGCTGAACGCGAAATGCTGGACCTGTTCGCCCAGCTTGCCGTCCGACGCAATCGGGAACACCGTCACCCCTGCTCCGCCTTTCGCCACCGAATAGTTAGCGACAAACAGGAATTTGCCGTCCGGGCTGAGAGTGGCGTGCGTCGGCTGCTCGCCGTGGCTGTCGACCTGATTCAGCACCCGCACTGCGCCCTGTTTATCGATCGCCAGCGCGGTAACGGCACCGTCATTTTCCTCATTGGTGGTATAAGCAAACCGCCCGTCGCGTGATTTAACGATCCACGACGGGCTTTTCATCCTGATCACCTCCAGCGGCTTGAGCGTCCCGTCGCTGTTGACCTGCATGCGATACAAACCTTCACTGGGTCGATCCGGCTTTTGTACCGCAGGGGCATCCGGAATACTGGTCCAGGTGCCGACTAATGCTGTTTGATGATGTTCCGTGTTCTGCGCCATAGCACTCCCCGCCAGCGTCAATAGAGCCAGTGATATTGCCACGGTTAAGTTTGTTGCTAAACCGCCAGTTGCCGGTTTTGGGTATCCACTCATTGTCTTTCCACCATAATCGGAATTTTCACGGGCCTGCGCCCAAACCAGGTTGATTTTTTTGTATTGAAACGGACGTTGTTAACGTCTCGTTAACGACTATAGTGGCATTCCCTGCGCGCAAAGCTGCGCAGGCCGATCGGCTTCACAAATCGGTTTATTTAATTGTGCCTTTGCTAATAGGTCATAGCGTTTGGTTATGGATGGCAGGAAGCAGTGTAAAAAGCCCCGGCACGCATGCTTTAATCTTTCCTTTACCGAACTCAGGGATGGTCACGACGTTATGCTGCCGTTTTCTAATGGTTTTTTATTGAGTTTATCGCTGTGTCTGGATATCGGACTCGCCAACATCGCCATGCTGACGCTGGCGATGCAGCGCGGTTATCTGCACGGTTTCTGGCTGGGCATGGGCACCTGCGTGGGCGATTTAATTTACGCCTTGCTGGCGATGGCTGGCATGGCGGTGATACTGCAGTTTACGCCGGTGCGCTGGTTGCTATGGATTGGCGGCGGCATTTTGCTACTGTGGTTTGCCGCTAAAATGCTTTACGCCGCGCTGGCCAAAAAAATCGATATTCCCACGGCTGAAACCCAGCCTTATCGTTCACTGCTGCGCGAATTTCGGCGCGGTATCGTGCTGGCGATGTCGTCCCCGACCGCGATTCTGTGGTTCGCCAGCGTGGGCGGCGCGCTGATAGCCCGCATCGGCCACAGCGATGCCGGTGCAACCTCATGGTTTCTCAGCGGATTTTTCCTCGCCGGGGTGGTGTGGACCTGTGTGATCTGCCTGATCGGCAGCATGGGCGGAAAGCTGTTAGGCGAGCGCCTGCTGAAGTATTCGTATCTCGCCTCAGCGCTGATTTTCTGTTATTTCGCGGTGTATGTGATTTGGTCGGGATACCGCGAGTTCGTGGCGGTTTAAGTCACCACGTAATCGTTAAAAATCAGCGATTATCCAGTAACGACAGCGCAAGCGTTGTAAGGTCGCCATGGATGGCGACCTGAAAAACGCCGCGCGGCCGTAGAATGCACCACTTAAACGCCAGCAATCCGCCTCAGCTCCGCCTGCGCCCCCGGCGCCACCGCCAGCACCTGCGCGCCTTTTAACAGCCGATCGCCCTCGGTGTTAAACGGGTGATACCAGCCGCCGGCCTCTTTCACCAGACAGTAACCGGCCAGGCAATCCCACGCGTGCATGTAGGGTTCGAAATAGCCCACCACGCGTCCGGCTGCCACCCACGCCAGCATCAGCGCACCAGATCCGATACGGATAAAGTTGCCACCCGCTGCCAGCAGTGACGCCAGCAGGCGGCCCACCTCTTCCGGGCTGACATAGCTATTAGCGCCAAAGCCGGTAACGTGATTTTGCAGCGTACGTGACGGATCCACCTGCAAACGGCGGCCATTCAGCGTTGCGCCCTGGCCGAGCGCGGCGACGTAGCACTCCTGATAGGTCGGCGCAAAGATCACGCCAATCACCGGTACGCCGTCATGCAGCACCGCAACGGAAACACACCAGTTTGGCATACCGTTGAGGAACGGGCTGGTGCCGTCAATCGGGTCAACCACCCACGTATAGCCTGACGTGCCCGGCTGCAGGCCGTACTCCTCGCCAAGAAAACCGTCGTCCGGGAAGCTGGCGCGAATCTGCTGGTCGATCATCTGTTCCACCTCGCGGTCAGCGCGTGATACCACATCCTGCAGGTCGTGCTTGGTTTCGACCACCAGCGTGTCACGCTGATTGAAGTAGGCCAGCGCCTTCTCCCCGCCCGCCCGCGCGACGCGTTCGGCCAGCAGCAGACGCGATTGCAGCGCGTCATTTTTCGTATCACTCATGCGTTATCCTTAAATTAACCGGCAATCAGGGCCAGACCCTGAGGTTTAAAATCAATCGCCACCCGGGCGGCCAGCGGCAGCTGCTGCTCCATCTGCGCATCGACGATAAACAGCGAGCCCAGTTCCGTGTTGACCTCGTATTCGATGTGATCGCCCAGCCAGGTGGCATGCGTCACCTCACCGCGCAGTGCGCCTTCAGCACCGCTGTGCAGGGTAATGAACTGCGGTCTGACCGACAGCTGCGCGGAGCCGGTCGCGACGCCGTTACCGCGCACGCGATAGCGCTGCCTGCCGAGTCGCACCAGCGCTTCGCTGCCTTCTACCTGTTCGACTTCGCACGGCAGAATATTGGCTTCGCCCATAAAGTCAGCGATGAACACCGAATTGGGCGCGTGATACAGGCTTTCCGGCGCGCCCTGCTGAGCAATATCGCCCTCTTTCATGACAATAATTTTATCCGACACCGCCAGCGCCTCTTCCTGGTCGTGCGTGACATACACCGCCGTGAAGCCCAGCCGCTGCTGCAAATCACGAATATCCGTGCGCACCCGGCGGCGCAGGCGCTCGTCGAGATTGGAGAGCGGCTCATCCAGCAGCAGTACCTGCGGCTCCAGCACCAGCGCGCGCGCCACCGCAATGCGCTGCTGCTGCCCGCCGGAGAGTTCGGACGGCAGCCGCTGCCCCTGACTCTCCAGCCCGACCAGTTTCAGCCCTTCGCGCGCACGATCCTGCGCTTCCTTTTTGCTCATGCCGGACGATTGCAGGCCGTACATGATGTTGTCGAGCGCACTCATATGCGGAAACAGCGCGTAGGATTGAAACACCATCGCCACGTCGCGCTCGTTGGCTGGCAGATGCGTTACGTCTTTGCCACCAATTAAAATGCGCCCCGAAGTCGGATGCTCCAGGCCGGCCAGCAGGCGCAGCGTGGTGGTTTTGCCGCAGCCGGAAGGCCCCAGTAGCGTCACCAGCGTACCCGGCTCCACCGTCAGCGATAAATCCGGCAGCGCGGTAAAACCGGCAAAGCGTTTTTCAACGTGTTCAAACACCACGGAACCAGCAGTAATCGCGGTCATAAGGCACTCTCCTGAGTTAACGAAGGGGAAGCAGGTGGCGCGGCGACGTCCACCGGGCGCGCCACGCGGCGCAGGCGACGTTCGCCCACCAGCCACTGGAACACGCCAATGATCAGCAGCATCACCACAATCAGTACTGTCGAATAAGCAATGGCGACGCCGTATTCGCCATTCTCTACCAGCCCGACGATGTAGGACGTCGCCATGTTGTACTGGGCGCTGACAAGGAAGATCACCGCGCTGATCGAGGTAATGGCGCGGACAAAGGCATACACCAGCGCCGCGCTGATCGCCGGTTTCAGCAGTGGCAGCACCACTTTGCGCAGCGTGCGGAAACTGCTGGCACCCAGCGTCAGTGAGGCTTCATCAAGGCTCTTATCCAGCTGGCTCATCGCCGCGATACCGCCGCGCACGCCGACTGGCATATTACGGAACACAAAGCAGGCAATCAGGATCATTGCCGTGCCGGTAATCTCCAGCGGCGGCAGGTTATAGGCCATCACATAACTGACGCCGATCACCGTGCCGGGAATGGCAAAGCTCAGCATCAGCAGAAACTCAAACGTCTGACGACCGGCAAATTTCTGCCGCACGATGAGCCAGGCGGTCAGCAGGCCCACCACGGCGGTGAGCGGTGCGGCAATCAGGGCAATTTCCAGCGTGGTCCAGAACGAGTTCCACGCCACGCCGCTCCACAGCAGATGACCGTCACTGACGCTGACGCGGAAAGCGCGCACGTAGTGTTCGATGGTCAGCGCATCGTTCAGGCCCCACGACTGCACAAAGCCGCCGACCACAATCATGCCGTAGATCACCAGGGTAAACAGACCCCACGGAATCACCATGCCGTATACGCCGTAGCGCAGCAGACGCGGCAGCTGACCATGTTTGCCGCCGTCGCCCTTGCCGGTCACCGTGGCGAAGTTTTTGCCACCCAGCCACAGCCGCTGCAGCACAAAGGCGGCCAGCGTGAAGCACAGCAAAATCATCGCCAGCACCGCGGCGCGACTCGGATCGTTTTGCGCGCCTACCACCGAGAAGAAAATTTCGGTAGAGAGCACGCCGTGACTGCCGCCCAGCACCATCGGATTACCAAAATCGGCCATGCTCTCGATGAAGCTGATCAAAAAGGCATTGGCCAGACCCGGCGCCATCAGCGGCAGCGAAACGCGGCTGAAGGTGCGCCAGCGGTTAGCGCGCAGCGTTTGCGACGCCTCTTCCAGCGACGGACTGACGCCTTCCACTACGCCAATCAGCACCAGAAAAGCAATCGGCGTGAACGACAGCACCTGAGCAATCCAGATACCGGTCAGGCCATACAGCCAGCGGCCGGGCTCGATGCCAAACAGCGCCGCCAGATGCTCCGTCACTACGCCCGAGCGACCGAACAGCAAAATCAGCGCCAGACCAATCACGAACGGTGGCGTGATGATTGGCAGAATGGTCAGCATGCGCAGCGCTTTTTTGCAGGGCAGCGGCGTGCGCGTTGCCGCCAGGGCAAAGGCCAGACCCAGCAGCGTCGAACCGCTGGCAGTCATCAGCGCCAGCCACAGCGTGCGCCAGGCGGTGCCGCAGGTGCCGCCTTTCAGACAGGCAAGGCTCCAGATCGACGGGTCCTGTAAATTGCTGATCAAACCGTCCGGTTTGAAACTGCCGTCAACGTCCTGCACCGACACCACAAACATGCTGAGCACCGGATAGAGTACGAAGATGCTGACCAGCGCAGTCAGCAGCACCAGCGACGCCACCACAAAGGCATCGCCTTTCAGCACGCCGCGTTCGGCCAGCGCAAACGAGAACAGCAGCAAAAACACGGTCAGCAGCAGAAGCGCGCCAGCGCCCATCGCTGGCTGTCCCTGCGGCAGCGCGCCGAAGCGATTTTCCAGCCACAGCCAGCTCCAGCCGCTGTAGCCAATCGCGTGCCCTTCCACAATCAGGAAGATCACGCCCAGCGCGCTGAACAGCAGCAGCAACCGGCTGCGCGCGCTGCCGGGCAATAAGGCGCAGGCGGCGCACAGCGCCAGCAGCGCCACGGCGAGCACCAGCCATGGATGGCTGCCGATCTGCCACAGCGCCGGCGCGCTGGCTTCATCACGCCACAGGTTAAGCAGCCAGCCGCTATCGAAAAAGCCTGCTTCCAGGCTGTACCACGGCAGCAGCAACAGCGCGACGGCGCCCAGCAGCAGCGCGCCCGTCAGACGGCGATTATTTGCGTTCATGTGTTACCTCAATGCGGGATCATCGCGCCATCCTTAGCGCTGTCGGAACCGGCAAGCCGCCGCCAGCGGCAGCGTCCGGCGATGCGGCATTACTGCGCGCTGGCGCCGATCTCTTTATCCCAGCGGCTCAGCAGCGCTTTACGTTTGGCGGAATCGCCGTAGGTTTTGAAGTCATAATCGATCAGTTTGATGTTCTCGAAGCGCGGCGCGTATTCGGAGATCTCTGCACTGCGGTTTGACGGCAGCTGGAAGGATTTGGCCTCTTTCATGTGCGACTGCGCTTCGGCGCTAAGCGCCCAGTCGTACCACACTTTGGCATTGGCCAGATTGCGTGCCCCTTTGACGATCGACATTGAGCCAATCTCGTAGCCGGTACCTTCACAGGGCGCCACGGTTTTGATCGGGAAGCCGTCGACTTCCATCGCCACCGCGTCGTGCATAAACACGATGCCAACGGTGGTTTCGCCGCGCGCCGCTGCTTTCACCGGTGCCGAGCCGGATTTGGTGTACTGGGAAATATTGGCGTTGAGCTTTTTCAGGTAATCGAACGCTTTGTCCTCGCCCATGATCTGCACCAGCGTCGCCAGGGTGTTATAGGCGGTGCCGGACGAGTTCGGATTGGCAATCTGAATTTCGCCTTTGAAGGCCGGATCGAGCAAGTCAGCCCAGCAGGCTGGCGCTTTGAGCTTTTTATCTGCCAGCAGTTTGGTGTTGTAGCCCCAGCCGAGCGCACCGGCATAAATTCCCACCGTACGGTAACCTGAGTTTTCCGCCTGCTTCTGCGCCCAGTCCTGCTGCTGGTCGAGCAGCGGCGATTTATACGGCTGCGTCAGCCCCTCTTCCGCCGCCTGCATATGCGGATCGCCGGTGCCGGCCCACCAGATGTCGGTGCGCGGGTTACGCGCTTCGCTGCGCAGGCGGGCATAGGCTTCACCCGCTGACAGGCGCACCATGCTGACTTTAATATCCGGATGTGCCTGGCTGAAAATGCGCGTCATGTGTTCGCACACCACCACGTCCGCCGAGCAGACCATATTGAGATTGCCAGCGGCCGTCGCAGCAAACGGCAGCGCGGTGCAACTGAGGGACAGCGCAATGGCCAGTGAGGTGTAGCGCATGATGTTCTCCTTGGTTGGCAGGGTTCCGTGCTTAACAGAGGTTTTTATTTGCACGTGTGTGCAAATTAGTAATGAACAGAAAATAGCCTGTCAAATAGCGCAATCTGCAATTGACAGGCTGTGTCACAAAAATGCAACAAATGTGATCGCAGACAAATTGCACAGCTTTGCAATTTACGGCAGACTGCTTTTCAGCCGTAATTGTGAGGAGGTGAAGATGCAGAATGACAAAGCCGGGGTGAGCGCACAGGATGTGGCGGATCGGGCGGGCGTGTCGCGCTCGGCGGTGTCGCGCGCCTTTACGCCCGGTGCCAGCGTTTCTGCAGCCACGCGTGCCCGGGTGATGAAAGCGGCGCAGGAGCTGGGCTATCACGTTAACCACCTGGCGCGCGGGCTGGTGCGCAACCGCAGCGGCATCGTCTGCCTGATTGTCTCTGAAATCGCCACGCCTTACCGCGCCACGCTGGTGCGCTGGCTGACACAGTTTTTACAGGAAGCAGGCAAAGTGGCGATGCTGATAAATACCGATCGTTCCGACAACAGCGTCTCCGCCGCGCTGCTGCAGGCGATCAATTTTCGCGCCGACGCCTCCATCATCCTTTCCGGCATGCCGGATCGCACCATCACCCGCCAGTGCTATCAGCACGGTCAGCGCATCATCCTGATCAACCGCGACGAAGCGCTGCCGGGCTCGCTCAGCATTAACCTCGACGCGCAGGCGGCGGCCGAAACGGCGGTGATGGCATTTCAGCGCGCCGGCTG
>Ga0153917_1000181_pt1 | contig 57105 bp, 53 predicted proteins | sample TSFL001MetaG_FD_104695 | JGI IMG/M metagenome (GOLD analysis project Ga0153917, IMG submission 104695) | Attine ant fungus gardens microbial communities from Florida, USA - TSFL001 MetaG | ecosystem: Host-associated > Fungi > Mycelium > Unclassified | place: USA: Florida, Paynes Creek Historic...
CGCCCGCCGCTTCCAGACCGTCATGGACAAGCACAATACCGCGAACTACGTGAAGTCGTGATGGTTGCAGGCATGCGATTGCCCCTCACCCTAACCCTCTCCCCGCAGGCGGGGAGAGGGGACGTGCCCCACGCAGGGTCATTGGCTGGGGAAACCGGCGCGGCATATCCCCTTCGCCCCGCTTGCGGGGAGAAGGTGGCCGGCAGGCCGGATGAGGGGCCGCGCTCCGCCTCTCGCGGGAGACTGCCATGAACGTCCCCGCCGACAGCGCCGTCGCGCAATATTTCTCCACCATCCGCTCCGCCCTCGGGGGGCTCGAGATTTTCCTCGGCGACCGCAATTCCCCGCTCTACCGCAACAGCGTGGTGGGCGAGGTGGTCATGCCCTATCTCGCCCGGCTGCGGGCCTCCTTCGCCTGCTGGGAGAACCGCATCGGCTTCGTCCAGCAGTTCCGCGTGTCGCGCGCCGAGAGCGGCTTTCCCGTCTTCCAGAACGTGATGGAGCTGGAGAACGACCGGCAGGGGGCGGAAAAGCGCCTTGCCGCCATGCCGAATGCCGACCAGCTCCGTTCGGAAATGGCGGATTTCATCCTGCGGCAGAAGGCCTTTCCGACGGACCTCCAGACGCGCATGGCCGAGCGGCTCTATCTGGAGCAGATCGGCAAGGGCGACATCTTCTCGCCCTTCGTGCTGCCGGAGACGATCCGGGTCGCCGTCAATCCGAAGACCATGCGGCCCTATTACGTCGTCTGCTGGGGCGCCTTCGACGGTACCGCGACGCTGCCGATGGTCTATATGGCGACTATCGAGGATTCGAGCGACAGTGTCGTCGACATGCTCGTCACCAAGGACGGCAAGCTCAATCAGGATGTCGATATCCCGCTGCCCGTCGGGGGGCTGCTCAATCCCGACCTTGCCAGCCGCTTCGACGATTTCGCGCTGAAGAACAGCGCCTATTCGCTGACGCCGGTGACGATCGCCACCAATCTCGACAGGGATTTCCCGGCGCTGCATCCCAAGCAGCTCCGCCGCATCGTGCTCGGCCCGTTCTATTCGGCGGGCATCACCGAGAACAATGCGAAGGTCAACGAGATCCTCTCCAAGGTGCGCAAGCCGGAAAATGCCTGGCTCTTGACCTGGACGGTGCAGGAAGTGTTCTCCAAGGCCGAGCGCCCGGCGCAGAAGGGCTTCTGGAGCTCGACGCCCGCGCAGGAGGAGTTCCACATCGAGACCGACGATCTCGAAGCCGCCCGCATGGGCGTCAGCGCCTACGAGAAACATGCGCTCGTGCCGCACGATGCCTATCAGGCGCTCTATGCCGCGGGCGAGACGCAGGGCATCTTCGGCAGCTACAAGGTGCATGTGATTTCAGGAAACCAGGTAATCACCGAGGGATGAGATGAGCCTCAATGCCGGACTGACGACGATCCACGAGGACGACATCGCCAAGCACCAGGCGATGGCGCAGAGCCTCGTTTCGAAACTCGTCATCCTCGAAAGCGACGACGGCAGGAACGGCACGGCGCTCGCCGGCACCGGCCGCCGCTTCGTCTCCACCGTCTCGACCGCAGGCGCACGCCGCACGCGCGAGGTGGAGCTGGCAAGGACGATCCAGTCGGTGCGCGCCGCCGATCCGCTCCTTTCGCCGCAGCAGCATGCCGTGCTGTTCCGCGCCCGGCGCGGGCTTCAGGTGGCGCTGGCGGTGACGGACGCCTTTTCCCGCCAGACCGATCTGGAGGGGCTTCAGGCGCGCAATCTCGCCGCGCCGCTGGCCGGCGCCGAGGCCGATCATTTCCGGGCGCTGCTGGCGGCTTCCGCCTATATCGCCGCCTTCACCTTCGCCGCCTATCTCGGCGCGACGCTGCCGGGCGAGGGCGAGCCGGTGGAGGACGGCGAGCCGGATTATCTCTTCGACACGCCGCAGGATGCGCTGAAAAGCATGGTCGCCGGCCTCGACCGCACTCTTGCCGGCGCGCCGGACGAAGGCGCGCTCGTCAGCCGCGCCCGCGCCTTCTCGCGCGTCGCCATCGAAGGGCTGATCGGCCGCCGCGCCCGCTTCACCGGCCTTGCCGGCTTCGAGAACGCGCATATCCGCATCGAGCAGGACGATTTCACGCTGTCCGGCTTCGACGTCGCGCCGGGCCAGAAGCGCAAGCCGCTGGTCATGACCTTCAAGAAGCCGAACGAGATCATCGGCAACCATATCGCCAAGTACCAGGCGATGAAGCTCGCCAAGATGCTGATGGCCTACGATTTCGAGCGGCAGATGAACCCGTTCGTCGAGCTCGGCGGCTTCCTCTTCACCTTCATCGGCGACGGCATGCCCGGCACGGGCAAGACCATCCTCATCCAGATGCTCGCCGGTCTCGTCAACGACTATTGCCAGATCGCCGGCTACGCCTTCCACTACGAGAATTTCGGCGTCGACCAGATCTCGTCCTACCAGGGCAAGTCCGGCCAGAACTGCAAGGAATTCGTCAACAACGTCATGAACCCCAAGGCGATCGGCTTCGGCACCATCGACGACGTCGACCAGGTCGCCGCCAAGCGCTCCGACGACCGCGCCTCGGCCGGCCAGCACGAGGTGACGGCGGTGCTGATGGAAAGCTTCGCCGGCGCTTCGACCGTGGTGCGGGGCAACTGCACCTTCGGCATGTTCTCCAACTATCCCGAGAATGTCGACGACGCGCTGCGCCAGCGCGCCGGCGCCCGCTGGCTGGTCGACGGGCCGCAGACCGAGGACGACTATATCGACATCTTCGCGCTGCTCGTCGGTCGGAACCATTCGATCCCGCTCGGTGGGCATACGCTGTTCGAAGGACAGGAGATCCAGCGCGCCGTCTCCAATTCCTACGGCCAGCATGCGCGCCCGCAGGAAGAGGGGCTTCTCGCCGTCTGGGAGCGCCATGAGAAGGAGCACGGCGCGATCCGCACGCTGGAGGATATCGGCGGCTACCTGCACGCCATCAAGGTCGCCGAGCCGCGCTTCACCGGCCGCGCCATCAAGAACATCACCGATGCGATCAAGATGCGCGCCATGGACGTGGAGCTGCCGGACGACTGGTTCGCCACGGCCGATGCCTTCATGCACAGGAGCTACGACGAGAAGAAGGCGATGATCGAGGAGCTGCGCGGGCCGATCACCATGGAAATGGTGCTCCAGGAGATCAACCGCTACGCCGATTCGGAATTCCGCTACACCGACAAATCCGACGACGCCGCCGTCTCTGACATCATCCGCCGCGAACGCCAGCGCGAGAAGGCGGTCCGCGAGATCGAGACGATGAAGGCGGAGGGGCGGTGGTAGGGTTGCCGGGTTTCTCCTTATCTGGTCTACCGGGTTTGCCCCTCATCCGGCCTGCCGGCCACCTTCTCCCCGCAAGCGGGGAGAAGGAGATATGCCGCACCGGTTTCCTGAGTCTCCAACGCTACGTGAGGCACGTCCCCTCTCCCCGCTTGCGGGGAGAGGGTTAGGGTGAGGGGCCAATGCGTGGCGCGAACGGCAAGAGGACCGGAAGAGCAAGGCAACTGCGCCAGATCGATAACGACGCGGAAGCGTCCCTCTGGTCGGAGCTGCGAGGCCGGCGGTTGAACGGCTTCAAGTTTGTTCGACAGGTGGCAATCGGCCCTTACTTTGCCGACTTCGCCTGTCGAGAGAAAATGCTGGTCGTTGAGGTTGACGGCAGCCAGCACGCAGGTAGTGAATATGACCGGAAACGAAATGAATTCATGGCTATGAATGGGTGGTCCATCGCTCGCTTCTGGAATGTGGATATCCTGATGGAAAGCAGAGCCGTGCTCGAGACGATCGTGGCGATTTGCGAAGGTCGTCTGTCGGAGCGTGTATCCGGGACCGATTTTCTGTTTCTGCCCGCAGTGGAGCGCCAATGAAACGCCTCCTCGAAGCCGAATTGATCTACGGGCGGCTGCTGCCGGTCGATGAGCCGCATCTGGTCGAGCGCTACAACAAGGCGTTGGATGGGTTCGGGATGCGGCGTACCGGGCTTCCGAGCTTCCGTATCGACATGACCGGCTTTTCGCCGGAAATCGCCGACGAGCTCGGCGACCGGGACTATCTCGATCCCAACCGGGTCAACCGGCGCTTCGTCATCATGACGCCCGACCAGGTGAACCTGCCGGTGGTGCATACGAGCTTTTCCAACACGGCCGCGCTGATGCACGAGTTCTTCTCGGCCAATGCAAGGGCGATCAACGCGATCACCATCCGCGACGCGCTCTATGGCGAGATCGAGGATTCCGTCTCCGTCGTCAACGATATCGACGACCTGCTCTCGATCAACGAGGTGCGCTTCAGGGTGCTCTCGGCCGAGGACATGCTCGGCAAGGCGGCCGAGCTGCGCGGGCTGGTCGACCGGCTGAAGACCGTGCCGAACGCCTGGGCGGACGATGCGATGCTGAACCGCATGGTGGAGCTTGCCAGGCAGACCGGCGACATCCGCCAGAACGCGCTGGTGCCGGACCAGCTCGTCTTCCGCCACGAGGCCTATTGGGCGAACCATTTCGGCGGGGTCTTCGTCTTCCTCGACGACCGGACGACGACGGTGATCTGCGACCCCAGCGTGCCCGGCTTCCGCCGTTCGCGGCCGTGGCAGGTGAGCTACATCGCGCTCGACGATCACCGGCGCATCTTCGATTTCCTCGCCTCGACCAAGCGGCTGGAGCTGCCGCGGGCCTCGTGGGTGGAGCCGTCGGGCCTCTTCCAGCACAGGGCGGACATGACCGTCGCCGGCCTCGTCAACCGGAGCGACCCGACCGCCGACCTCGAAAAGGCCGACCGCATCTGGCTGCAGACCTGGATGCATCGCAACGCCGCGCTGGTGGCCGAGGAGGGCACCTATCCCTTCCTGCAGGAGGCGATGCGGACGGTCGCGACGACCGGCGAGATCAAGATCGACGAGGTCGCGCCCGACCGGCGCTTCCTCCTCGTGCGCGCCGCGCCCGACCACCCGGACCAATGGCTGGTCAACCGGCTGATTTCGCAGATGGTTCCCCATGACTTCGTGTCGCGCTTCGTCTTCGACAAGCAGGGCTTCTATTCCGCCTACGAGCACTACAGCGAAAAGTTCCGCGAATACGTTGTTGCGACGTTGACGCGAACCTATCTGCAAGACAAGGCTGCATTCCGCAGGAAACTCTTCGGCATCAGAGAGGACGACCCCAATGCTTGACCCGATCGTCGCCTTCTTCCAGCGCATCTTCGCGGCCATCGGTCGGGGCATCGGCATGGTGATCGCCTGGATTCTCTGGCCCTTCATGACGGTGGCGAACTGGTATCGCGCCCGCGGCTGGATCATCAAGGGGCCGATCGGCATCGCGCTCGTCGTGCTTGTCGCCTTCTATGCCTATTTCATCTGGCAGACCCAAGTGTGGAGCGGCTTCAACCCGGACTATGTGAACGCCTACAATCTCGGCCAGCGCAAGCAGGATGCGGGCACCGCTACCGGCGGCACCGCCTCCGCCACGCCGCCGGCGGGCGATCTTGCCGAGCCGGAGCCGAAGACCTGCGTGCGCTCGGCGATCGTCGACGTGACGGCCGACCTCATCGACTTCAACGTCAACCAGAACGCCTGGATCTCCTCCATGCTGCTCTACAAGCTCGGGCTCTTCGGGCTCGACTGGGACAAGACGCCGTGGTTCGACAACAAGGCGTCCTTCCAGCGCGGCGTCAATCAGGCGGTCCGGCGCACGGCGGTGGAACTGGTCGATGCGCTCGGCCGCGTGCGCGGCACCTCCGGCATCAACGCCGACCTCCAGCGCGCCCGCGGTAACCTGCAGTTCGACGAGGAGACCTGGTATTTCGGCTCGGATTCGCTGCTGCCCAAGACGCCGACGCCGAACTACTACCGCACGGCGATGGCGGACCTGCGCAAGTTCAACGCCTCGCTCGAAGCCTGCGACGCCATCTTCGACGGCCGCTCCGACAACCTGATCGAGTTCCTCGACCGCATCACCAACGATATCGGCTCGACTTCCGACATTATTCGGAAGCAGTCGGAATTCCAAAATGGCGGCTGGTTCGACACGCGGGCGGATGACCGCTTCTGGTTCGCCTATGGCCAGCTCTACGGTTATTACGGCATCCTCTCGGCCTCCGGCGCGGACTTCGAGGCGGTCATCAAGGCGCGCGGCATCGAGCCGCTCTGGAAGGCGACGATCTCGCAGCTTCGCTCGGCGCTGAAGATCCAGCCGGCCATCATCTCGAACGGCAAGGAAGACGGCTGGATCATGCCGACGCATCTTGCCACTATGGGCTTCTATATCCTGCGCGTGCGCTCGAACCTTGTGGAAATGCGCGACGTGCTGGCACGCTGACAGCAGTGATTTCGCGGGGATTGCGAGCAGCATTCCCCGCCGCCTTTGCGTATTGACCGAATGCCGCCTCCGGGAGAGGAGACCCGGTTGCGGCAGCGATGCTGAGGGGAGCACACCGCATGGCCGACGTGAAATCCGACATCGAAATCGCCCGCGCAGCGAAGAAGCAGCCGATCTTCGAGATCGGCGCGAAGCTCGGCATCCCGCCGGAAGCGCTGCTGCCCTACGGCCACGACAAGGCGAAGATCACCGCCGGCTTCATCGCCGCGCAGAAGGGCAAGCCCGACGGCAGGCTGATCCTCGTCACCGCCATCAACCCGACGCCGGCCGGCGAGGGCAAGACGACGACCACGGTCGGCCTCGGCGACGGGCTCAACCGCATCGGCAGGAAGGCCATCACCTGCATTCGCGAGGCATCGCTCGGCCCCTGCTTCGGCGTGAAGGGCGGGGCGGCCGGCGGCGGCTATGCGCAGGTGGTGCCCATGGAGGACATGAACCTCCATTTCACCGGCGATTTCCACGCCATCACCTCGGCGCACAACCTGCTCGCCGCGCTGATCGACAACCACATCTACTGGGGCAACGAGCAGAACATCGATACCCGCCGCATCGCCTGGCGGCGCGTGATGGACATGAACGACCGCGCGCTGCGCCAGATCGTCTGCTCGCTCGGCGGCGTCGCCAACGGCTATCCGCGCGAGGCGGGCTTCGACATCACCGTCGCCTCGGAGGTGATGGCGATCCTCTGTCTGTCGATGGACCTCAGGGACCTCGAAAGGCGGCTCGGCAACATCATCATCGGCTACCGGCGCGACAAGTCGCCGGTCTTTGCCCGCGATATCAAGGCGGACGGGGCGATGACGGTGCTGCTCAAGGACGCCATGCAGCCGAACCTCGTGCAGACGCTGGAGAACAACCCGGCCTTCGTGCATGGCGGGCCCTTCGCCAACATCGCCCATGGCTGCAATTCCGTCATCGCCACCACGACGGCGCTGAAGCTTGCCGACTATGTGGTGACGGAGGCCGGTTTCGGCGCCGATCTCGGGGCGGAAAAATTCTTCGACATCAAGTGCCGCAAGGCCGGGCTCAAGCCCGACGCCGCCGTCATCGTCGCGACCGTGCGCGCCATGAAGATGAACGGCGGGGTTAAGAAGGACGATCTCGGCCGGGAGGATGTCGAGGCGGTGCGCAAGGGCTGCGCCAATCTCGGCCGGCATGTGCAGAACGTGAAGAAGTTCGGCGTGCCCGTCGTGGTCGCCATCAACCATTTCACCTCCGATACCGAGGCGGAAATCCGCGCGGTGCAGGCCTATGTGGAAACGCTCGGGGCCGAGGCGATCCTCTGCCGGCACTGGGCGCTCGGCTCGGCCGGCATCGAGGAATTGGCGCGCAAGGTGGTGGAGCTTGCCGAATCCGGCCATTCGCAATTCTCGCCGCTCTACCCGGACGAGATGCCGCTTTTCGAGAAGATTGAGACGATCGCCAAGGACATCTACCATGCCGACGCGGTAATCGCCGACAAGACCGTGCGGGCTCAGCTCCATATGTGGGAGCAGCAGGGCTACGGCCGGCTGCCGGTCTGCATGGCCAAGACGCAATATTCCTTCTCGACCGACCCGAACCTGCGCGGCGCGCCCACCGGCCATACCGTGCCGGTGCGCGAGGTGCGCCTGTCCGCGGGCGCCGGCTTCGTCGTGGTCGTCACCGGCGAGATCATGACCATGCCGGGCCTGCCGAAAGTGCCGTCGTCGGAGAGGATCTTCCTCAATGAAGAGGGCCATATCGAAGGCCTCTTCTGAAAGTGGAAGGGGCGCCTCGGGCGCCCCTCGTCGCGGTTACGTACGGCCGAGATAGTCCAGCTTGCCGACGGGAACGCCGTTGTGGCGCAGGATCGCGTAGGCGGTCGTCAGGTGGAAGTAGAAATTCGGAAGCACGAAGGTGAGGAGGTAGTCCTTGCCGGAGGAGCTGAGTTCCCCGCCGCGTGTCTTCAGGACGACGGTGCGCTCGGCCGCGCCCTCGAAGGCGGCTTCCGGCACGGAGGCGAGATAGGCCGTGGTCTTCTCGATGCGGGCGCGCAGGTCGGATAGCGTCGTTTCGTCGTCCGCAAAGCTCGGCGCGTCGGTGCCGGTGAGGCGCGCGGCGGCGCCCTTGGCCGTATCGCTCATGCGCTGGACCTGGCCTGCGAGCGAGAGCATGTCGGGCGCAAGGCGCGCGTTCACGAGGACTTCCGGCTTGATGTTCTTCTCCTGCGCAAAGGCTTCGGCCTTGTCGAGCAGCTTGGACAGGACGGCGAAACCGCGCTGGAACGCGGGGATGGAGAGTTCATAGGGTGTGATCGACATGGGGGAACCTCTGCGTGGCGGGATATCGGGCTCTGGGCCTCACTACAGATAGGAGCGACGCGCGCCTCTTTTCAGGAGCCGCCGAAAATATCGCCGGGGTTCATTACCAGCAATAGCGGTAGCCGCCGCGCCGTTCCTTCACGTCGAGATGCAGGTGGTTCTGGTGCGCCGCGTCGCTGCCGGGGTCGAGCACCGTCGTGAAATAGAGGCAGGCCGCCTCGGTGATCGCGCGCTGGAAGGCGCCTTCCAGCGTGGAATCCTTGTCCGCCGGGCGGATGGTGAAAGTCTTGCCGCTCTTGAAAGTAAAGCCGGCGATGTCGATGGCATTGCCGAAGGCATGCTCGGAAATCCTGCCTTCCGTCGCGCGGTTGCGATTGCGGCAGACATAGGCGGAGGCCTGGGAGAGGCCGGTGATCGTTTCCTGCGGCATGGCGGCCTGAAGCGAAGGCTTCACCGAGCCCTCCAGCCAGCGGGCAAGCTGCAGCGCCGCCTCGCAGCGCACCGTCGCCTGCGGCTCGACCTCGATGCCGCCCGGCAGCCGCTTGAGAAGGACGGGCTTGTCGATGCCGCAGGCCTTGCCGTCCTCGACCGCCGGCGCTTCCTCGAAGCCCACGCCGATCTCCGTCAACGCCTTCCGGCAGGCCGCCTCTTCGCCTGCATCCTCGTGCGGACGCTCGCGGGCCTTCTCCGCTTCCTCGGCGGCCTTGCGCCCCGCCTCCGTTTTCACATCGACCGCCGGGTTCTCCTTCTTTTCTTCCACGGGCGCCTGTTCGGGACGTGAAGCGGGTAGCGGACCCTTTTCCGGCAGGTCGGCGGCGCTGGCGAGCATGAGGGGCAGGGCGATGAGGGCGAGGGGGCGAAGGGTGAGAATGGGCTGTCTCCCGCTGAAAAGATCAGCAGGGAAACGCCCGGCAGCGGATTTGGTTGCCGAAACCCTGTGGACGATGACGACACGCATGCGCTTCGGGCGCGGCAATCCGGCAACGAAGTGAATAGTGGATTGATAAAGTCATCTTTTTTATGTTGACAAGTTTTATCATGTTTCATAGCGATAGGCCGGGCTCGACCCGAACACGTTTTTGCCATTTTTCCGCATGGCTCGCAGCCGGCGCATCCTCGTGCGCCGGGACGATGCCGCGCGTGCCGAATTAGTAGAGGATAGACATGCAGGCCCGGCGTTCCCGTTCCGCACTTCTGGCTTGCACGGCGCTCGCCGTGCTTTCCCTTTCCGCCCCCGCACTCGCGCAGGATGCCTCCGGCACGGCCGACGCCAATGGCAACACAACCCTGCAGCCTATCGTGGTGAAGGGGAAGCGGGTGGTGAAGCCGACGGGCAGCGTCGAGGACACGCCCCTTGCAACGCAGACGACCGCGGAGCAATTGCGCCGTGAGGAGATCAACTCGCCCTCCGACGTGTCGCGCCTGGACCCGAGCGTTCAATATTCCTCCGCCGACAAGGGCTTCGTCATTCGCGGGATGGGCGGCAACCGCGTGACGACGCTGGTCGACGACATTCCGCTTCCCTATCTCTCCAACGCCGCCCGTTCGGGTGGTCCCTCGACGACGACCAACGCGAATGGCGGCGCCAATGCGTTCTCGTTCAATGCCATTTCCACGATGGATATCGTCAAGGGAGCGGACTCGAGCCGCGCCGGCTCCGGCGCGCTGGGCGGGGCCGTCGTCTTGCGCACGCTGGAACCGGAAGACCTGATCCGGGAAGGCCGGGACTGGGGCGGCATCGCCAAGGCGACCTATGACAGCTCCATTCGGGGCATCGGTGGAAACTTCGCGGTCGCCAAGCGTTTTGACGACACCAGCGTGCTCTTCCAAGGTTCCTATCTGCGCGGCCATGAGACGGACAATGCGGGTACGATCGGGGGCATCGGCTTCGGCCGTGACAAGGCCAACCCCGCGGACCTCACGGAATACAACCTGCTCTTCAAGGCGCGTCGCGAACTGGAGGGCGGCCACAGAATCGGCATCACGGCCGAGCACTATGACCGCGACCTCGACACGGAGCTGCTGACGCTGCAGGGCGGTACCAATTCCAGCCGCGGCTACAAGGACTTCTTCGGCTTCGAGGACAATACGCGCGACCGGGTATCGCTGGACTACCAGCTCGACGAACCGGGCGGGTTCTTCGATTCCATCCGCTCCTCCGTTTACTGGCAGAACGTCAAGCGGACTGCGGGCAATGAAGGCATCCGCATTCCGGCTCCGGCCGGGGACTGGTACCGTTCGAACCAGCTGGAAGAGCAGTCCGTCGGCATCGTCAGCACGTTCAACAAGGCATTCGACACCGGCAATTTCAGCCATGAGCTGAACATCCGCACCAATTTCTCCTATTTCTGGGCCCAGTCCTTCACCGCCGGCCGCGACGGCTGCATCGACGGATCCTATGTCGGTCCCGCATGCGGCTCGCTCCACGCGGATCAGTCGGAAATGCCCGACGTCAACGGTGCAAGGCTCGGCATCACGCTGGACGACAAGATCCGCTACGGCGATTCCGCCTGGTCCGTGACACCCGGCCTCGGCTTCGACTGGTTCGACTACCAACCGCAGGAAACCGCCGGCTTCACCGGAAATCCCGGCTATACCGGCCTGCCGGATTCGCGCCACGGCGCCCGGATCTCGCCGAAGCTTCTCGTGGGATACGACGTCACGCCAGATTTCGAGCTTTTCGGCCAGTGGTCGATGGCATACCGCGCACCGACGGTGGACGAACTCTATCTGCTCTACACGGGGCAGGGCGGTCCCATTCAATACGCCGTCGTCGGCAATCCGAACCTCAAGCCCGAAACCGGCATGGGGCTGGAGCTTGGCGGCGATTATGACGTCGGCGACACGAAGATGCGGGTGGTCGGTTTCTATAACCAGTACAGGAACTTCATCGACAGGCGCGATATCGGGCCGGTTCCGCCCTATACGAGCTACGAGCAATACTACAACAGGGCGCGTGTTCGTGTGGCCGGGATCGAGATCAGCGGCTACCACGCTTTCGCCAATGGCATTCATCTCAACGGCTCGCTGACCTATACGAACGCGAAGGACAAGGATACGGACGAGTCGCTGCGCACCGTAATTCCGCTGCGGGCGATTGCGGGCATCGGCTATAGCCAGGACGATTGGGGTGTCGACCTCACGGGCATTTTCGGAAGTGCGATACGTAAGTCCACCACCGCCAACAGGTTCAACGCCCCCGGTTACGGGATTGCGAACCTGACGGCGTGGTGGGAGCCGGAAGGTTCCGAAGGCCTCAGAATTCAGGCCGGCGTCTACAATATCTTCAACAAGGAATATTGGGACGGCGTGGCGCTGCGTTCTCTGGACACCGCTGCCCCTTCGAACAGCAATACGAACCAGCCGAGCGCTTTCTATGCCGAGCCGGGACGGAGCTTCAAGGTTTCCATCACCAAGACGTTCTGATCTGCGCAGCATGCAGATGGGAAAGGGCGGCAAATCCTGCCGCCCTTTTCTTTGAGCCGCGACAGGAGGCTCTTGCGCAAGCATCCATCTGTCGCTAACAATTCCGCCCATGACAAACGCACGCATCATCTCTGGCTGGTGGTGGGCTCGCTGAGGCGGCCTTGACCAGTCATGCGTGATTGAGACGACAAGCCGCCCGGAAAATTCGAGGCGGCTTTTTTGTGTTCGGCCGCCTCGCAGGACCGGGCCGAAACGGAGTTGGGAATGGCGACGAAAATTCTGGAAGACGGCGGCGAAGCCTATGAGACGCGCGGCGGGGTGACCGTCACGCGGCGACGCCGTGCGGCGGATTATGCCAATGCGATCTCCGCCTATATCGACAGGCTCGACGAGCGGCGCGGCGCGGTCTTCTCCTCGAACTACGAATATCCGGGCCGCTATACGCGCTGGGATACGGCCGTGGTCGATCCGCCGCTCGGCATCTCCTCCTTCGGCCGCTCCGTCTGGATCGAGGCCTACAATGCGCGCGGCGAGGTGCTGCTGTCGCTGATCGCCGACCGCCTGGCGAGCGTGCCGGAGCTGGCGCTCGGCGCGCGCACGGCAAGCCGTCTCGATCTCGACGTGAAGTTGCCCGACCGGGTGTTCACCGAGGAAGAGCGCTCGAAGATGCCGACGGTCTTCACCGTGCTGCGCGCCGTCACCGACCTCTTCCATTCGGCGGAGGATGCGAGCCTTGGCCTCTACGGGGCCTTCGGCTACGACCTCGCCTTCCAGTTCGACGCCATCGACCTCAAGCTCACGCGGCCGGACGACCAGCGCGACATGGTGCTCTTCCTGCCGGACGAGATCCTCGTCGTCGACCACTATGCCGCCAAGGCCTGGATCGACCGCTACGATTTCGCCAAGGACGGCCTTTCGACCGAGGGCAAGGGCGAGGCAATCGCCGCCGAGCCGTTCCGGACCTCCGACGTCATCCCGCCGCAGGGCGATCACCGGCCGGGCGAATATGCCGAGCTCGTCGTCAAGGCGAAGGAAAGCTTCAAGCGCGGCGATCTCTTCGAGGTCGTGCCGGGCCAGAAGTTCTTCGAGCGCTGCGAGAGCAGGCCCTCGGAAATCTCCCGCCGCCTCAAGGCGATCAACCCGTCGCCCTATTCCTTCTTCATCAATCTCGGCAACCAGGAATATCTCGTCGGCGCCTCGCCGGAAATGTTCGTGCGCGTGTCGGGCCGCCGCATCGAGACCTGCCCGATCTCCGGCACGATCAAGCGCGGCGACGACCCGATTGCTGACAGCGAACAGATCCTGAAGCTGCTCAACTCGAAGAAGGACGAATCCGAGCTGACCATGTGCTCGGACGTCGACCGCAACGACAAGAGCCGCGTGTGCGAGCCCGGCTCCGTCAAGGTCATCGGCCGCCGGCAGATCGAGATGTATTCGCGCCTCATCCACACGGTCGACCATATCGAGGGGCGCCTGCGCGACGACATGGACGCCTTCGACGGCTTCCTCTCGCATGCCTGGGCCGTCACGGTGACGGGGGCGCCGAAGCTCTGGGCGATGCGCTTCATCGAGGCGCATGAGAAGAGCCCGCGGGCGTGGTATGGTGGGGCGATCGGCATGGTCGGCTTCAACGGCGACATGAATACGGGCCTGACGCTGCGCACCATCCGCATCAAGGGCGGCATTGCCGAAGTGCGCGCCGGCGCGACGCTGCTCTACGATTCCAACCCGGAAGAAGAAGAAGCCGAAACCGAACTGAAGGCCTCCGCCATGATCGCAGCCATCCGCGACGCCAAGTCCGGCAATTCCGCCAAGGTCCAGCGCGACGTTGCATCCGTCGGGGCAGGGGTGAAGATCCTGCTGGTCGACCACGAGGACAGCTTCGTGCACACGCTCGCCAACTATTTCCGCCAGACCGGGGCGGAGGTGACGACCGTGCGCACGCCGGTTGCCGAAGAGGTGTTCGACCGCGTGAAGCCGGATCTCGTCGTGCTTTCGCCCGGCCCGGGCAACCCGAAGGACTTCGACTGCAAGGCGACGATCAGGAAGGCGCGCGCGCGGGGCCTGCCGATCTTCGGCGTCTGCCTCGGGCTTCAGGCGCTGGCCGAGGCCTATGGCGGGGAGCTGCGCCAGCTCGCCATCCCCATGCATGGCAAGCCCTCGCGCATCCGCGTGCTGGAGCCGGGTATCGTCTTCTCCGGCCTCGGCAAGGAGGTGACGGTCGGCCGCTACCACTCGATCTTCGCCGATCCGGCGACGCTGCCGCGCGATTTCATCATCACGGCGGAAAGCGAGGACGGCACGATCATGGGCATCGAGCATGCCAGCGAGCCGGTGGCGGCGGTGCAGTTCCACCCGGAATCGATTATGACGCTCGGCCAGGATGCCGGCATGCGCATGATCGAGAACGTGGTGGCGCATCTGTCGAAGAAGGCGAGGGTGAAGGCGGCTTAGTTTGGCGGCTTGCCGGCTTGCCCCTCATCCCTCTGCCGGGACCTTCTCCCCGCAGGCGGGGAGAAGGGGCAGAACGGCGCGACCATCGCTCCTCGCCCCGTTTACGGGGAGAGGATGCCGGCAGGCAGGTGAGGGGCAGCCTTAACCTGTGCGCCCAGCTGCGCGGGCTTTGACAAAGCCGCCGTCCTGGTCCATAGCGAACCCCGAGAGAAAAACCGCGTGCACGTCCCCGTGCGCGCGGTTTTGCGTTGATGGGCCAGGCTTTTTGCAACTCGGTTGCATGCGCATGGAGAGCGGCATGGGAAACACGGACGGCAACACGGTCAAGCGGCTGGCGCTTTGGGGCATCCCGCTCGCCTTCGGCGTGATGGGGCTGAAGCTCGTCGCCTGGTGGGTGACGGGGTCGGTGGCGCTGCTTTCGGACGGGCTGGAATCGAGCGTCAACGTGGTGGCGGCCATCGTCGCCTTCGCGGCCATCACCTATGCGGCCAAGCCGGCGGACAAGACGCATCCCTTCGGCCACCACAAGGCGGAATATCTTTCGGCGGTTCTGGAAGGCGTGCTGATCGTCGTGGCGGCGCTGCTGATCGTCATGGAGGCGGTGCCGGCGGTGATGGCGCCGGCGTCGATGGAAGCGCCGGTCATGGGCCTTGCCATCAACTTCGCGGCGGGGGTGATCAATGCCGTCTGGGCCTATGTGCTCATCCGCGCGGGCCGGCGCTATCGCTCGCCGGCGCTGGCCGCGGATGGGCAGCATATCCTGTCGGACGTCGTCACCTCGATCGGGGTGCTGATCGGCCTCGTCCTCGCCATCGCGACGGGCTATGCCGTGCTCGATCCGCTGCTGGCGATCCTCGTCGCGCTCAACATCCTCTACCAGGGCTGGAAGGTCATCGCCCATTCGGTCGACGGCCTGATGGACCATGCGGTGGAGCCGGGAGAGGCCGAGGCGATCCAGGCGGCCATCGCGGCGCACGGGGCCGGCTCGCTCGGCGTGCACGACCTGAAGACCCGGCGGGCCGGCTCGGCGACCTTCGTCGATTTCCACCTCGTCGTGCCGGCGGCCATGCCCGTCGGGCAGGCGCATGATATCTGCGACCGGCTGGAGGACGCCATCCGCGCCGTGCAGCCGGGCGCCCAGATCGCCATCCACGTGGAGCCCGAAACGGAAAAGGCGCATGGTGTAAGGGTCAGGATCGAAAGGGTCGGATCATGAGCAGGACGGACGTATCGGGATTGTCGCAACTCGGGCAGAAGGTGGATCTTCCCGCCGATCCCGATGCCGCGCTTCTGGAAAAGGTGCCGAGCAGCCATGCCGGCACCGATTTCGTGGTGCGCTTCACCGCGCCGGAATTCACCTCGCTCTGCCCGATGACCGGCCAGCCGGACTTCGCGCATATCGTCATCGACTACATTCCGGACGGCTGGCTCGTCGAATCGAAGTCGTTGAAGCTCTACCTGCATTCCTTCCGCAACCACGGCGCCTTCCATGAGGACTGCACCATCGATATCGCCAAGCGGCTCGTCGGGCTGCTGGAGCCGAAATGGCTGAGAATCGGCGCCTACTGGTATCCGCGCGGCGGCATTCCGATCGATGTGTTCTGGCAGACCGGTGAAGCGCCGAAGGGTGTCTGGCTGCCGGACCAGGGCGTGCAGCCGTATCGCGGGCGAGGATGAGGCGGCGGGCTTCCGCCGTCCCGCGAGGAAGGCGGGTCATGAGCCGTCGCCCCGCATTTACCGTGTTTTGCGGTGGCGCGGGTGCGCTCTATCGCCGGGTATCGGTTTTGTTGCATTGTCTTGGCCGGTGAGTCGCATTATCTGACAGCGACAGGACTATTGACGAGCAATCCGGAGACTTTGGATGAGCGACGAAGACGACAAGAAGACGGAACTGCCCCTGGGCAAGGAAACGGAAGCGAACCTTTTCAAGTCGCGTTCGATCTTCATCTACGGGCCGATCAACCAGGAACTGGCGCAGAAGGTCTGCTCGCAGCTCGTGGCGCTTGCCGCCGCCAGCGACGAGGACATCCGCATCTACGTCAACTCGCCGGGCGGCCATGTGGAATCGGGCGATTCGATCCACGACATGATCAAGTTCATCAAGCCGAAGGTCTGGATGATCGGCACGGGCTGGGTCGCCTCGGCCGGCGCGCTGATCTATGTCGCCGCGCCCAAGGAACGGCGCCTTTGCCTGCCCAACACCCGCTTCCTGCTGCACCAACCGTCGGGCGGCACCCGCGGCATGGCATCGGATATCGAGATCCAGGCCCGCGAGATCATCAAGATGAACGAGCGCCTGAACAAGATCTTCGCCGACGCCACCGGCCAGCCGATCGAGAAGATCGCCAAGGACACGGACCGCGACTACTGGCTCTCCGCCGAGGAAGCCAAGGGCTACGGCCTCGTCTCGCGCATCGTGACCTCGCAGGGCGATATCTGAGGCTTTTCGGCCACTTGAATAGAGGAAGCCCTCCCATTGCGGAGGGCTTTTTCGTCTGGTGGGTTGCGCAGCGGCCTTCCCGCCGCTATAAGCGCCTCATCATGTTGAAGACCGGCGCACAGATCATCGAACGAGTTTCCCGCGGCAGCGCTGCTGTTCGCGAGCGTTCGCGCGGCTTCTCCTCGCTTCTTCTTCTCGGCCTTACGCGCGGTTGCCGGGTTCGCTGAGGAGCGCCCGGCGGCCGAAAAGCCCGTCCGGCAATAGCTCCTCGTTTCACCCCATGCATTAATTCCGGTTCTGGCCGCCCATGGCCAGCATTCGCCGTCGCCAAGCGCCGACCGTTGCGCTAAGACGCTTTCGCGAATGCCGGGACGACGAAGAGAAGACGCGATGATTGTGAAGACCCACACGCCCAAGCAGGGCATGCCCGATGCAGCAACCAAGTATCAGGCCTATCCGACGATCAGCATCCCGGACCGCACCTGGCCCGGCAAGACGATCACCGAGGCGCCGATCTGGTGTTCGGTGGACCTGCGCGACGGCAACCAGTCGCTGGTCAACCCGATGGGCCACGACCGCAAGGCCCGCATGTTCCAGCTCCTGCTCGACATGGGCTTCAAGGAAATCGAGATCGGCTTCCCCTCGGCCTCGCAGACCGACTTCGATTTCGCCCGCTGGTGCGTCGAGGAGGGCAACGTGTCCGACGACGTCTCGCTGCAGGTGCTGGTCCAGTGCCGGCCGGAGCTGATCACCCGCACCTTCGAGGCGCTGGAAGGCGCGCATAGGCCGATCATCCACTTCTACAACTCGACCAGCGAATTGCAGCGCCGCGTGGTGTTCGCCAAGGACGTGGCCGGCATCAAGCAGATCGCGACCGACGCGGCCAAGATGATCACCGACATGGCCGCCAGGGCCGGCGGCGGCTACCGCTTCGAATATTCGCCGGAAAGCTTCACCGGCACCGAGCTGGAAGTGGCGCTGGAGATCTGCAACGCCGTCGTCGAGATCGTGAAGCCGACCGCCGACAACAAGCTGATCCTCAACCTGCCCTCCACCGTCGAGATGGCGACGCCGAACATCTATGCCGACCAGATCGAGTGGATGTGCCGCAACATCGACAACCGCGAGAACGTCATCATCTCGCTGCATCCGCACAACGACCGCGGCACCGGCATCGCCGCGACGGAACTCGCCCTGATGGCCGGCGCGGACCGCGTCGAAGGCACGCTCTTCGGCAATGGCGAGCGCACGGGCAATGTCGACGTCGTCACGCTGGCGCTCAACATGTACACGCAGGGCATCGATCCCAAGCTCGACTGCTCCGACATCGAGCGCATCAAGGCCGTCTACGAATATTCCAACGAGATGGTCATTCCAGAGCGTCACCCCTATGTCGGCGAACTGGTCTACACGGCCTTCTCCGGCTCGCACCAGGACGCCATCAACAAGGGTATGAAGGCCATCAAGAAGGCCAACAAGCCGCTCTGGGAAGTGCCTTACCTGCCGATCGACCCGCAGGATGTCGGCCGCTCCTACGAGGCGATCATCCGCATCAACTCGCAGTCCGGCAAGGGCGGCATCGCCTATATCCTGCAGGAAGACTACGGCATCAACCTGCCGCGCAACCTGCAGGTGGAGTTCCGCGAGGAGATCCAGCGCATCACCGACGAGGAAGGCGTGGAGCTTCCCTCCAAGCGCATCCATGAGCAGTTCATGCAGCGCTACGTCACGCAGCCGGGCACGCGCCTGCGCTTCGTCGACCATCACACCTATCCCGACGGCGAGCAGAAGGGCACGCGTATCGTCGCGGCGGAAATCACCGACGGCGGCGAGGTGAAGCGCATCGAGGGCAGGGGCACCGGCCCGATCGACGGCTTCATCAATGCGCTGTCGATCTATCTCGGCATCCCCATGTCCGTCGCCGACTATTCCGAGCACTCGCTCCAGCACGGCTCGAACGCGGCGGCCATCGCCTATGTCGAGGTCGAGCATCCGGGCGGCAAGCTCTTTGGCGTTGGCATCAACACGAACATCGTGACCGCCTCGCTGGAAGCCATCGTCTCCGCCGCCAACCGGGTGCTGGCGACGCGCGGCTGATCGGCCAGTACACATGAAATGACGAGAGCCCGGTAGCGTTGCTGCCGGGCTCTTTTTGTCGGCTTACGATTATCGTGAGGACGGCGGCCCCAAAGGCGGCCCACCTAGAGCATTTCCGCTTCTCTTCGAATCGCGAAAACGCTCTAACTCTTTATTTCTACGTAATCCCGGACGCAAAACCGCTTCGCACTTTTGCTGGGATTGCTCTAGATGGTCGTGGAAACCGCCTCGGCGATGCGTTCCAGGTTCGGGTCGGCCGAGGGGCCGACGACGACGTAGGAGGCGTTGCCCTTCTGCCAGGAGACGAGGCCGATGTCGTTGCGCATGCTCTCGGCAAGCGACGTCTTGCCGTCGATTGGCTCGCTTTGCAGGAAACAGATGGCGAAGACCTCGTTGTCGGTGTCCCGATAGAGAAGCTGCGCGGTCGGCTTGCCGCCGGCGACGAGCAGGCGGGCGCCCTCGAAGGTCAGCTTTTCCGCCGAAAGGTCGGGAAGCTGGAACTTCACGCCCGTACTGGCCGAGAGCCATTCCACGATATGCGCCGCGTCATTGGCCGGCACTTCCACCAGATGGCGCGCCTGGCGCGAATAGATGCGGTGGTAGTCGGCGATGTCGTCGAGCCAGGTGCGGGCCGGGGCGAACTGGTTGCTGGCGGCCTGGAAGGCGGTCTGCTTCTGTTCGGAGATCAAATAGCCGACGGCGCCGCCGGACAGGAAGATCACCAGCGATGCGGCGAGCGCCTGCGGCCAGAAGGCGCTGCGGCGGCCTGCCGGCACGGCGGCGACGGGCGCGCCGACAAAACCGAGCTTTGGCGCTTCCTCCTCGTTCCGGCCGGCTTCCTTGATGTTGCGCACGAGGTCGAGCGGGATCGGCTCCTGCAGCATCCTGTCGAAGGCGCGCGCGCCGAACTCGCTGCCGAGCTTGAGCTTCTCATAGACGGCGCGGGCCTCGTCGTCGGCGGCGAGAAGGGTATTGATCTCCTCGACCTCGGCTTCCGGCAACTGGCCATCGAGATAGGCGGACAGGCGAACCTCGAGCGGGAGACCCCGTGTGCTTTCCACGATCAGGCCCTCCTTTCTGCCTGTTCGGAGATCATGGCCGCGAGCCTGATGCGGGCCGCCGAGAGCCGGCTCATCACCGTGCCGATCGGTATCCCGAGGATATCCGCCGCGTCCCGGTAGCTGTGCCCTTCGACATTCACCAGCAGGAAGACACTCGAAAGGCCCTCCGGCATCGTCATGATCAATTTGTGCAACTGTTTGGCATAGACCGCCTTGTCGGCCGATGCGTCGACATGCAGGCTGTCCTGCTCGGCAACATCTACAGTGCCGGACCCTGTGCGGACCTTTCGCTTGCGGATCTCGTCCACCCAGAGATTGCGCGTCATGGCATAAACCCAGCTTTCCAGCCGGCCTTCCCCGTTCCAGAGATGGCTTCGCGTGATGGCCCTCTCACATGCTTCCTGCACGAGGTCGTCGGCATCGCTGCCATTGCGCGTCAGCGTCATGGCGAAACGACGCAGCTTCGGCAGCAAATTGACCAATTCTCGCCGGAACTCATTCGATTCTGCCGTCGGACGCATTGCTTTTCCAAGGGAACGTTCGGGATCAAAACTCTATTCGCCCCCCGGCCGGGCAGCGACCGCCTGATATGAAACATTCTTCCCTTGGTCCGCAAGCATGAACGGCAATCCGGAACGCAGTTTCCCCGCGTTCCGCAACGTTTATTCCCGAGTTGGACGTGCGGTCAGTAGCTGGCGCGCTCGCCGCCCAGCGACTGGAGCAGGGCGCGGTAGGCCCAGGTGTTCTCGCCGCCGCGGTCGCGGATCTCGACGAGCTGGACGCGGGCGCCCTCGATGTCGCCCTGTTCGATCAGGGCCTGACCCATATAGGAACGGGCGAGAATGTAGTTCTCGTCCTTCTGCAGCGCCCGCCTGTAGTAGCTCATGCCGAGCTGCATGTTGCCGAGCTTGCGGGTGTTGTAGCCGAGATAGTTGAGGATGCGCGGATCCTCCTGGTCGTGGGCGGCGCGCAGGGTGCGCAGGGCATTTTCGTACTGGCCGGCATAGGCGAATTCGCGCGCGGCTTCATAGAGCTTGTCGTCGATCCGGCGCTCGCTCTTCTTCTGCTCCTCCGGCGTCTTTTCGTCCGTGCCCTCGGCCGGCTTCAGGTCTTCCGGCGCGATGCATTCCTTCTTCTCGTCGCTCCAGATCTTGCCGTCCGTGCAGGTCGTCGTGGTCTCGGTGGCGGCCGGCGGCGTGGTCGTGTCGGAATCGGCGGCGCGGGCGGCCGAAAGTGCCGTCAGCGAAACGGCGGCGCAGAATGAAAGCAGTATCGTGTGGCGGAGCATGTCTCGGTTCCCTCCTGATCGGCCTTTTGCCGGACGCTGGCCGTGCCGGAGCGGCCGTTCATGCCGCCTTTTCGGGCGGGCCGCTCTGAAAAGGGAGTACGGATGACGGGAGGGATTTATTCGCGGCTTTTCAAAAGCGCGTCGTCTCGGCAAGCGACAGGGCCAGCCCGTCCGGCGTCAGGGCATAGCGCTCGCGCTCGATGGTCCAGTCGCCCGGCGCGCCGGAAATCGAGAAGAGGTTGTAGCCGGCCGGCGGCTTGTGGCCGCCCGGCCCCTGCGAGGCCGAGGCGATGCCGACGACCGGAACCGGCTTCGTCTGGCCGGGCAGCCAGTTCACCGTGTTGAGATGGGTATGGCCGTGCAGGACGAGCTCCGCCCCGCCGGTCGAGATGGTCGCGGCGAAGCGGCGGATGCCGATCATGCGCTTGTGGAAGGCCGTCGCGCCGCGGATCGGTGGATGGTGGATGAGCACGACGCGGAAGAGGCCGGCCTCGCCCGCCGCGCGCAGCATGTTCACCGTCTCGCGCGCCTGCCGGCTGCCGAAATAGCCCGAGGCGGAGAAGGGCGGGGTGGCGACGGCCGTCGAACAGCCGATGATCGCCACCTGGCCGCGCACGCGGAGGTAAGGGAAGACGTGCGTGTCCTCCTGCCATTCGGCGGGGGCGGCGTCGCCGCGCATGTAGGGATACCAGGCGCGTGTCGATTTCTCGTAGGCGCCGCGCACATAGGCATCGTGGTTGCCGGGCACGACCGAGACGTTTTCCGGCGCGCCGGCCTCCGGCAGCCAGTGCTTGACGGCGGCGATCTCCAGTGAGGAAGCGAGGTTGACGAGGTCGCCGGTGATGGCGAGGTGATCGGGAGCCTGCCGCTCGATATCCTCGAGGACGATGTCCAGCGTGTTGGTGAAGAGGTGCCGGCGGCGGTTGCGATGCCAGTTCACGAAGCCGGTGATGCGCTTGGAGAACAGTTCCAGGAAGGTGAGGGCCGGCAGCGGCCCGAGATGGACGTCCGATATATGGGCAAGTCTGAACATACCCTTCCTTAGAGCATAAGCCGGCCTAGGGAAACGCAAGGCGTGGATATTCCTCGCCATTCGCGGCGATGAGCCTTGATTTGGCCGAAGGGTTCCGGCGAAGTGCGGCGATGAATGACGACGCCCCGCCGACCAGAAGCCCGTTCGTGAAGCTCGTGACACGCGTGCTGCATGTCTATTTCGCGTTGTCGCGCGGCATGACCATGGGCGTGCGCGCGGCCTGCTTCGACGAGGCCGGCCGCATCTTCCTCGTGCGCCACAGCTACGTGCCCGGCTGGCACCTGCCGGGTGGCGGGATCGAGCGGGGGGAGACGGCGCTGGAGGCGCTGGCCAAGGAGATGCGGGAGGAGGGGAACCTCGTCATCGGCGCGTCGCCGCAGCTCCTGCACATCTATTTCAACCGGCAGACCAGCAAGCGCGATCACGTCCTGCTCTACCGCTGCGACCGCGTCACGCAGACGGGCCCACGCTTCAAGGACCGGGAGATCGTCGAGGCCGGCTTCTTCGCGCTCGACGCCCTGCCGGCCGCGACGACCGCGGCCACCCGCCGGCGGCTCGCGGAAATCGCCGGCAAGGCGCCCTTCGCGGATTTCTGGTAGGTCAGGCCGCCTTCAGCCGCTCGCGGCCATGCGGGGAGGCGAGGTCGATCTGCGGGCCGACCGGCACCACGCCCGTCGGGTTGATCGTGACGTGGCTGCGGTAATAGTGCTCCTTGATGTGGCGCATGTTGACCGTGTCGGCGACGCCTGGCACCTGGTAGAGCTCGCGAAGATACCCGTAGAGGTTCGGATAATCGGCGATGCGGCGGATGTTGCACTTGAAATGGCCGACATAGACCGGGTCGAAGCGCACCAGCGTTGTGAAGAGCCGCCAGTCGGCTTCGGTGATGCGCTCGCCGGTGAGGTAGCGCTTGGTCGAAAGCCGTTCTTCCAGGCTGTCCAGCATGGCGAAGAGCTTCGTGACATTGCCTTCATAGGCCTCCTGCGTCGTCGCGAAGCCGGCCTTGTAGACGCCGTTGTTGACCGTGTCGTAGATGCTGTCGTTCAGCGCGTCGATCTCGGCGCGCAGGGGCTCCGGATAGAAGTCCTCGCGCGAGCCGGTGATCCGGTCGAAGGCGGAGTTGAACATGCGGATGATCTCGGCCGATTCGTTCGAGACCATGCGGTTCTGCTTCTTGTCCCACAGGACCGGCACGGTGACGCGGCCGGAATAGTGCGGATCGGCCTTGAGGTAGACCTCGTAGAGCGCGGACGCGCCGAACAGCGGATCGAGCGTGCCGCCGTTCTCGCCCTTGAATTCCCACCCCTTCGACAGCATCAGCGGATCGACGACGGAGACGGTGATCAGGTCTTCCAGCTTCTTCAGCTTGCGGAAGATCAGCGTGCGGTGCGCCCAGGGACAGGCAAGCGAGACATAGAGATGGTAGCGGCCGGCTTCCGCCGCAAAGCCGCCTTCGCCCGTCGGGCCGGGCGCGCCGTCCGGCGTGATCCAGTTGCGGAACTGCGAGACGGAGCGCTGGAAATGGCCCTTCGTCGATTTCGTATCGTACCAGACGTCATGCCAGACGCCGTCAACGAGCATGCCCATGATTGTCTCCTTTTGCCGCCCGATGCGGCCTGAACTTGCGTTCATAGATAGCGTATGGGGCCGGGCTGGATAGGTACCTTTTGGTGAACGGTGCGTTTTGCTCTTTGACAGAGCGAAAATTTCTGCTATTCGCGCAGACCAGTACCGGCACTCCGGCCGGCGAGGAAGACGAGACGAATGTTCTATACGGGAACCCCACGACGACGCTGATGCTCACGCTGCGCCCCTTCGGCGGCGGCGCGCTCACCCGCATCCACAGCTTCGTATCCGGTTCCCCGATCCATGAACATGCTCAAGCACGATATCGTCTACCTGACGGAAGATGCCTCCCACGACGCCGCCATCGAACTGATCAACGAGGAAGCCTTCGGTCCCGGCCGGCATGTCCGCGCGGCTGCGCGCATCCGCGAGCAGGGGCCGCACGACCTCTCGCTCTCCTTCGTCTGCACGGATGACGGCGAGACGATCGCCTCCGTGCGCATGACGCCCGTCATGGCCGGCGGGGTGAAGGCGCATCTTCTCGGCCCGCTCGCCGTCAGGCCCTCGCACAAGAACCGGGGCATCGGCCGGGAGCTGCTGTGCATCGCCTGCGCCGCAGCCAAGCGGAAGGGCTCGGAGGCCGTGGTCCTCGTCGGCGACCCGCCCTATTACGGCCCGCTCGGTTTCGAGAAGGTGGCATGGAATGCGCTGGCCTTCCCCGGTCCAGTGGATCCGGCGCGGGTGCTCGTCATGCCCTTCGCGGCGGATACGCATGAGCGGCTGAAGGGCGCCATCGCTTGGCGGGACGATGGGGAAGAGCGGTAAGGCTCTCCCTCGGATAATTTGCCCCTCACCCTAACCCTCTCCCCGCAAGCGGGGAGAGGGGACTTGCCCCACTCAACGTTGGAGATGGGGAAGCCGGTGCGGCATATTTCCTTCTCCCCGCAGCCAAGGAGAAGGTGGCCGGCAGGCCGGATGAGGGGCGACCTCCCATGAAGAAAAACCTGCCCGCTGCGATGGAAGGCTCAGCCCTTCAACTCCATGAAGCGGATGCGGTTCTGGAAGGGGTCGGTCACCGTCACCTCCAGCCGCGAGCCCTCGTCTTCCAGCCCCGGCTTCATATAGCGGTAGTCCTTGCCGATCAGTTCCTTCTGGAAGGCGCGGATGCCCGTCATGTAGACGACCATGTTGCCGCCGGGCGTGGCGTCGCCGGCATGCTCGGAAAGATGCAGCCGCAGCCCGCCGCGCGAGACCTGCGTGTAGAGCGGGAAGTTTTCGCCGTAGCGGTGCTCCCAGTCGACGGAAAAGCCGAGGAAGCCGAGGTAGAATTCATGCGCCTTCGCCACGTCGAAGATGCGCACGATGGGAACCGCCTGCTCGAAGGTGATGCCGCCTTCCTGCGGCTTCGCCTCGATCTTCGAAGAGAGGATGTTCCAGGTCTCCACGCCGAACTGGCGGGCGACGATTTCGAGGGCTTCGCTGTGGCTGATCTCGATATTGCGGGCGGCCAGCGTTTCCCGCATGGCTTTCGCCATGGCCTTGGCATCGCGAAAATCGCGCATATCCGTTCCTTTCGTTCCGGCGAAGTCTCCGTCAGTGCCCGCATTGCCGACGCCTTCGCCCAACGATGAACGGTGGAGAAAGGTTGTTGAGGAGGCGTTCGCCATGCCTTCGGAAAAGGCGCGGGTCTGCCGGCCGCCTCCGGCCGTGCGGGAAGATTAGCGCAAACGCAGGCGTGGTCAACGCCCTTCGCGATACCACATGGCCGAGAAGGCGAGCAGCAGCAGGCCGACGCCGGCAAAGCCGGCGAAGAGCGGCAGCGAGTTGATGCCCTTCAGCACCGTCTCGTCCGTCATGTGCAGCGACAGGCGGTTCTCATCGATGCTGCGCACCTGTCCGGAAACCGGCAGCAGCGGCGGCAGGGAGACGGCCTCGCCGTTCTGGGCGACGAGCCGGCGGACCGTGCCCTTCGTCGCATCGGCGAGTGGCTTCAGCGTCTCGGTTGTCGAGATCGTCGCCTTGAATTCCGGGGCGTCGACCGCGCCGACATGGACGAGGGCGTTGAGGTCGCCGTTGGTGATCTCGTAGAGGCCCGTCTCGGCGGTCTGTACCTCGGCGCGGTAGAGGCCGGGCTCGGCCTCGGTGAGCGCCACGCGCTGCGTCTTGCCGGAGGGCAGCTTCAGCATCGCCTCGCCCGGCGCGTCGCCGATGGTCTGGCGGTTGATCTGGAGCGTGCGGCCGAAGGTGCGCGCGGTCAGCGCCTCCTCCTCCAGCGCCGGCTCCTGCATCAGCCAGTGGGCGGTGCGCCGGTAGAGCGAGGCATGCGGGCCGCCGCCCTCGAAACCGCGCGCCCAGAGCCAGCCCTGGTCGGAGAGCAGCATCGCGACGCGGCCCTTGCCGGCGCGGTTCAGCACCAGCAGCGGCTTGCCGTCATTGGCCTCCATCACGACATTGCCCTCGGGGCGCTCGACGTCGACGGTGCGGAACCAGCGGCCCCAATGGGGCGGCTCGTCGTTGGCGCCTTCGAGGCCGCGCGTGACGGGATGCTTCTTGCCCTGTTCGGAAAGGCGCGGATAGAAGGGCGCCTCGTTCATCGCGCCGGTCGGCGTCGCCGGCAGCACGGCCGAGAGCGGCGTGCCGGCGATGGAATCGTTGCCCGCATGTTCCGGCCCGGCCGCGATCAGCAGCGCGCCGCCATTCTCCACATATTGCGCGATGTTGTCGTAATAGAGGATCGGCAGCACGCCGCGGTGCTGGTAGCGGTCGAAGATGATGAGGTCGAATTCCTTGATCTTGTCGACGAAGAGCTCGCGCGTCGGGAAGGCGATCAGCGACAGTTCGTTGATCGGCGTGCCGTCCTGCTTTTCCGGCGGGCGCAGGATGGTGAAGTGCACGAGGTCGATGGCCGTGTCGGACTTCAGGAGATTGCGCCAGGCGCGCTCGCCGGCATGCGGCTCGCCCGAGACCAGCAGCACGCGCAGGTTCTCGCGGATGCCCTCGATGACGTGGACGGCGCGGTTGTTGGCGGTGGTGATCTCGCCTGTCACCGGTTCCACCTCGAACTCAAGGATGTTGTTGCCGCCGCGCGGCACGGTGAAGCCGAGCGGCTGCTCGGTGCCGGGCTGGGCGATCTCCGAAGCGATCTGGTTGCCGTTGAGGCGGACGGTCACACGGGCCGGCGTGTCCGGTCCCTTGCCGTCGTCCACCACGCGGAATTTCAGCTCCTGCTCCTCGCCGACGATGCCGAAGCGCGGCGCGCTGACCACCTCGATGCGGCGGTCGAATTCGTCCGGCCGGCCGGTGACGAGGGCATGGACCGGGGCGTCGAAGCTGGAGAAGGCGGAGGCCTCGGGAATGTCGTGCACCTGGCCGTCGGTGATGAGGATCGCGCCGCCGACGCGCGAGCGCGGCACATCGGCGATGGCGGCGTTCAGCGCGTCGAAGAGGCGGGTGGAGGGCGTGTCCGACTTGCCGTCGTCGCCGGCCTCCACGATGCGCGGCTCGATGCGCGGATAGCGGGCGAAGCGCTCCTTGAGGCCTTCCAGCGCGGCATTGGTCTGAGCCGTACGATCCTCGTTGTCCTGGCTCTGGCTGCGGTCGACGATGACCGGTACGACCGTGGAAAGCGCCTCGCGATCCTCCTGCAGGAAGACCGGATTGGCAAGGGCGAGCACCAGGAGAGCGAGCGCCAGCGCGCGCAGGAAGGCGCCGCGCAGGCCGCGCCAGAAGCCGAGCGCGGCAAGCGCGAGGCCCGCGGCGCCGATGAGGGCGATGGCGAGCCAGGGCAGGAAGGGGGAGAACTGAAAGGTCATGTCACTGCCCCAGCCGTTCGAGCAGGGCGGGAACGTGCACCTGGTCCGCCTTGTAGTTGCCGGTGAGCATGTACATCATGATGTTGACGCCGGCGCGGAAGGCGTGGTCGCGCTGCACATCGTCGGGCGGAACGGTCGGCAGGAGCGGCATGCCGTTGGCGTCGATCGCCCAGGCGCCGGCGAAATCGTTGCCGGTGATCATGATCGGCGACACGCCGTCGCCCGCGCGGGCGGGACGCGACGGGTCCTCCTTGCGGTCGAGCTCCGCCTCGATCCACAGCGGGCCGCCGGCATAGCGGCCGGGGAAATTGGAGAGCAGGTAGAAGGCCTTGGTCAGGACGTGATCGGCCGGGACGGGCTCCAGCGGTGGAATGTCGAGATTGGCGAGGATCGCCTGCAGGCGCTCGGTGTTCGGGCTCGTCGCATTGCCGTCGAGCGAGGTGAACTGGTCGCGCGTGTCGAACAGCACCGTGCCGCCGTTGCGCATATAGGCGTCGATGCGGCTGATCGCGGTGCTGGAGGGCATTTCGGCCGAAGCGCTCACCGGCCAGTAGATGATCGGGTAGAGCGCCAGCTCGTCGCGCGAAATGTCGACGCCGACCGGCTCGCCGGGCTCCAGCGTCGTGCGGTAGGTGAGGAATTCCGTGAGGCCGGCAAGGCCGCGCTCGGAAATGCGGTCCACATCGCTTTCGCCGGTGACGACATAGGCGAGATGTGTCGTATCGAGCCGCGACATCAGCACCTCGTCCCCCGGCTTTGCATCGTTGGCCCGGCTTTCGGAGGGCAGGCCCATGAGCGTTCCGGCGGCGAGCGCCAGCAGCATGGCGGCGGTCGCGCCGCGCTTAGGCACGCTGCGGGCGGCGGCGGCGAAAGCGCCGCCCATGAGGAGCACGATGGCGCAATCCGCCAGAAGCAGGAGGGCGGCGAGGGTGAAGAGATAGGGTTTCAGCGACCAGGTCTCCTTGCCGGCGAGCGGCTCGCGCTGGATCGCTGCGCCTTCGGGAAGCGCGAGCGGGCGGATTTCATGGCCGGGGGGGAAGAGGTTGTGCGCGACATAGCCGTCCTCCGTGCCGTAGAGGCCGGGCGGGTTGTCGAAACTGGCGATCTTTTTCGCGCCGTCCACGACGAGCGGCCTTGCCTCGCCGGTCGCCGCGGCAAGCGTGCCGCCCGCGGTCATCAGGCGGTACGGCGGCAGGCCCTTCGCCTGTTCGCCGCCCTTCGCCGAGGCGCCGCTGCTGCGCGAGAGCTGCACGGTGCGGCGGAGCATTTCCACGAAATCGCCCGAAAGCGGCAGGTTGGACCAGCCGGTCTCCGCGCTGACATGGAAGAGCACGATGCTGCCCGCGCCGAGCGGCCCGGTCGTCACCAGCGGCGTGCCGTCGGCAAGGCTCGCCCAGGTGCGGTCGGCAAGGTCCGGCGTCGGCTCGGCGAGCACCTGGCGCTTGACGAGGATGTTTTCCGGCGCGCGCATGCCGAAGAAGGGGCTGTTCGCGGGATAGGCTGATAGCGGCTGCGGCTCGGACCAGGAGAGCGCGCCGCCGAGCGCGCGCTCGCCCTTGCGCAGCATGACGGGCACCAGCGGGTCGTCGGCGGGCGCGGCGGCAAGGCGCGGGCCGGCGAAGCGGATCAGCATGCCGCCGCCTTCGATCCAGCGCTTCACCTTGTCCTGCACGTCGCCCGGCAGGCGGCCGATATCGGCCATGATGAGCACGGAGGGGTTCTGCTCGAGCAGTTCGGGGATCGCGACCGAGAGGTCGGCGATGCTCGGCTCGATCAGGTCGGCATAGGGCGCGAGGGCGCGGTTGATATAGTGCAGCGGCGAAAGCAGCGGCTGGGTATTGTCCACCACCTCGCCGGAAAGGAAGGCGACGCGTCGGCGTCGGAAGCCGTCGTCCAGGAGATAGGCGCCGCCGGCATTGGCGAGCCCGTCGACGGTGATGCGGGCGAAATCGTTGCGCAGTTCGAAGGGTGCGGTGATCGTGCCGGTCGTGGTCGTCGCGCCGGCGGCGAAATCGGCGGTGCCGGCGGCGATCGGCCGGCCGTGGCCGTCATGCGCCGTCAGCGGCAGGCTGCGCGCCGCGCCGCCGTCGAGGCGGGTGAGGGTGACGGAAAGCGCATCCGCCCCGTTGGCCGCCGCGGTGATGGCGACGGCGGGTGCGCCATCGCTTGCGATCAGGCGGAAGTCGGCCGGGGAGAGGGCCTGCAGGGCCGCGACCGTGTCGTCGGTCGCCTCGCCCGCCATGCCATCGGTGATGAAGGCGATGGTGCCGGGGCTTGCACCGTCGAGCGCAGTGCGCAGCGCGGCGACGGCCGCCTTGCGGTCGGCCGGCAGCGGGCGCGGCTCGGCGGCGGCGAGGCGGTTGCGGGCCGTCACGGCATCGACCGGCACGGCATCCTGCTGGCGGTCGGCGGTCAGCACCAGCGAGACCGGCAGGTCGCGGCCTTCGGCATCGTCGATCAGCATGGAGGCGGTCTCGACGCGCTGCTTCCAGTCGGTGGCGGCGGCCCAGCTATTGTCCACGACGAGGACGAGCGGGCCGCCGGTCGCCAGCGTGCTGGTGCGCGGGTTGAAGACCGGGTCGGCGATGGCGAGGATGACGGCGGCGGCCATCAGCATGCGCAGCAGCGTCAGCCACCAGGGGCTCTGCGCCGGCGTCTCCTCGCGCTTGAGGATCGAGGCAAGGATGGCGAAGGGCGGGAAGACCTCGGTGACGGGCTTGGGCGGCGTCAGGCGCAGCAGCCACCAGATGACGGGCAAAAGCACCAGCGCGGTCAGCACGGCGGGAAAGGCGAAGGCGAAAGCGCTCATCGGCCAATGCCCTCCGTCTTCATCGCGGGCAAGCCGGAGAGATAGGCATGCACGGCGACCAGCGCCTCGGAGGCGAGGCGGTCGGTACGGTGCGTGACGAAGCTCCAGCCGAGATGGCGCAGATTGTCGGCAAGGCTCTCGCGGCGCGCGGCATAGGCGCGGGCATAGTCGTCCTTCAGCGTCTCGGCGCGGCCGGCCGTCAGCTTCATGCCGCTTTCGGGGTCGGTGAATTCGGTGCGGCCGGCATAGGGGAAGAGTTCTTCCGCCGGGTCCGCGACCTCGACGACATGGCCGCGCAGGCCGCGCCGGGCGAGGGGGCCGAGGCGGTCCATCACGTCCGCGACGGGATCGAGGAAATCGCCGATCAGCACGATATCGCTGTTGCCGCGAATCATCGCGGTGTCCGGCAGGCCACCGGCCGCGGGGTTGTGCATCAGGGCGGTCGCGAGGCGCTCGGCGGCGTTGCGCGCGGCGATGGGCTCCATGATGCCGGGGCAGCCGATGCGCTCGCCGGAGCGGGCGAGGATTTCGGCGAGCGCCAGCATGAGGACGAGCGCGCGGCTCTCCTTCGAGACTGATCCGAAGGTGGACTTGTACATCATCGAGGGCGAAAGATCGGCCCAGATCCAGACGGTGTGGGCGGCCTCCCATTCGCGGTCGCGCACATAGGTATGGTCGTCGCGGGCCGAGCGCCGCCAGTCGATGCGCGACAGGCTTTCGCCGTCGACATAGGGGCGGAACTGCCAGAAATTCTCGCCGATGCCGCGCTTGCGGCGGCCGTGCCAGCCGGCGATCACCGTGTTGGCGAGGCGCTGGGCCTCCACCATGCAGTCGGGAACGAGGGCGGCACGGGCCTGCGCCCGCGAAAGCACGTCGCGGGTCGGGGTCGGTTGGACGATCTGGCCGACGGATGCCATGCTTCTATCCTGTTCAGCCGCCCGCTTGCCGGACGAGATCGGCGATGACGTCGCGCACCGACATGCCCTCGGCGCGCGCGCCGAAGGTCAGCGCCATGCGGTGCTGGAGGATCGGCTCGGCAAGCGCCAGCACGTCGTCGACGGAGGGCGCGAGGCGGCCGTCATAAAGCGCGCGGGCTCTCGCGCAGAGCATCATCGCCTGGCCGGCGCGCGGGCCGGGGCCCCAGGCGACATGCCTGTCGGTGGAGGCGACGCCGTTGCCGGGGCGGGCCGAGCGCACCAGCGAGAGGATCGCGTCGAGCACCTTCTCGCTGACCGGCATCTGGCGGATGAGGGTCTGGATCTCGAGGAGGCGGTCGGCGGAGATCGCGGCCCCCGCCTGCGCCTCGCTGACGCCGGTGGTTTCGAGGAGGATCTGCCGTTCGGCGGCAAGTTCCGGATAGTGCACGTCGACCTGCAGCAGGAAACGGTCGAGCTGGGCCTCGGGTAGCGGGTAGGTGCCTTCCTGCTCCAGCGGGTTCTGCGTCGCCAGCACATGGAAGGGTTTCGGCAGGTCGTTGCGCGCCCCTGCGACCGTCACATGGTATTCCTGCATGGCCTGCAAGAGGGCGGACTGGGTGCGCGGCGAGGCGCGATTGATCTCGTCGGCCATCAGGAGTTGGGTGAAGATCGGGCCGGGCACGAAGCGGAAGGAGCGCTTGCCGTTGTCGTCCTGGTCCATCACTTCCGAGCCGAGGATATCGGAGGGCATGAGGTCCGGCGTAAACTGGATGCGGCTTGCGGAAAGCCCGAGCACGGTGCCGAGCGTGGCGACCAGCTTGGTCTTGGCGAGGCCGGGCACGCCGACCAGCAGCGCATGGCCGCCGGAGAGCACGGCGAGCATGGTCTGCTCCACGACGCTTTCCTGGCCGAAGATGACCTTGGCGACTTCCTGGCGGACGCGGGCGATATCGGAGAGCGCGCGTTCGGCGGCGGCGACCACCGCCTTCTCGTCGAGGCTCGCCTCGGAGGAATTCTGAACGCCCATGGTCGTCTCCAGTGCCGTTTGAAACCTTGGACGAATCGTGGCTCTGCCGCGCGCGTCCCGTTCTTGAGAGCTTATTAGCCCAGCCGTGGCTGACAAGCGGCCACGAAATGACTATCTCGTGTGTGTATCCACCTTTTCCTCTCGCGGAGATAGGGATGAACCGGGACGGAACAATGGCAACAGGTGAAATTGGCGACAGCACGGATGCCGCGGGACTGGCCGCCCTGATCTCGCGCGCGAGCGCCGAAACCGGCGGGCGCGGGCTGCCGCCCGTCGAGCGCTGGAACCCGCCGTTCTGCGGCGATATCGACATGGAGATCCGCGCCGACGGCACGTGGTTCTATCTCGGCACCCCCATCGGCCGCGCGCCGCTGGTGCGGCTTTTTTCCACGGTGCTGCGCAAGGACGAGGACGGGAAGACCTATCTGGTGACGCCGGTCGAGAAGGTCGGCATCCGCGTCGCGGACGCGCCGTTCCTCGCCGTCGAGATGAATGCAAGCGGGGAGGGCGCAGCGCAGGTACTGACCTTCCGCACCAATGTCGGCGACGTGGTGGAGGCGGGGGCGGAGCATCCCCTGCGCTTCGTCATCTCCGGCGAAAACAGCGAGCTGAAGCCCTATCTCCTCGTGCGCGGCCGGCTGGAGGCGCTGGTTTCGCGGGCGGTGATGTACGATCTGGTCGAGCTCGGCGAGACGGTCGAGATCGACGGCGTTCCGATGTTCGCGGTGCGCTCCGGCGGCGTGGTCTTCCCGGTCATGCCGGCCGCCGAACTGGATGCCTTGTCCCGATGAGCGTTGCGCCCTACAGCGCTGCGGAGTTCCGCCGCCGGGCCATTGAGCAGAGCTTGACGCTCGGCGAGGAGAGCTGGCGCGATCATGGCGACAGCCTGCTCAATCCCGGCGTCATTCCCCATCTGGAGGATATGAAGCTGCGCGATGCGGCCGTGCTGATCCCCGTCGTCGATCACGGCGAGGAGGCGCGTGTCATTTTCACCCAGCGCACGGCGACGATGCGCAAGCATTCCGGCCAGGTCGCCTTTCCGGGCGGGGCGGTGGACGCGGAAGACGAGGATGCCGAGGCGGCCGCGATGCGCGAGGCGGAGGAGGAGATCAGCCTCGACCGCCGCTTCGTCGAGCCGGTCGGGCGGTTGCCGCAGTACAAGGCGCTTTCCGGCTTCTCGATCACGCCGGTGCTGGCGGTCGTACGGCCGGGTTTCGAGCTGGTCCCGAACCCGGCGGAGGTGGAGACGGTCTTCGACGTGCCGCTCTCCTTCCTCATGGATCCGCGCAACCATGAACAGGGCAGCGGCATCTGGCTCGGCGGCGAGCGGCATTATTATCGCATGCCCTATGAGGGGCATAATATCTGGGGCATCACCGCCGGCATCGTGCGGGTGATCTATGAAAGGCTTTATGCATGACGTCTGTCTCGGGCGAGGCGTGGTTTTCCGATTCGGCGCTCGTGCGCGTGCTGGCCTTGCTCAATAGCGACGGCGGCGAGGGGCGCGTGGCGGGCGGGGCCGTGCGCAACAGCCTGATGGGCCTTCCGGTCGCCGATGTGGATATCGCGACGACGCTGCGGCCGGAGGCCGTCGTCGATCGCGCGAAGGCGGCGGGCATCAAGGCGGTGCCGACGGGCATCGAGCACGGCACGGTGACGCTGGTCATCGACGGCACGCCCTTCGAGGTGACGACGCTGCGGCGGGACGTTTCGACCAATGGCCGCCACGCGGACGTCGCCTTCGGCACGGACTGGCAGACGGACGCCGAGCGGCGCGACCTCACCATCAACGCGCTCTATGCGAAGCAGGACGGGACGGTGGTCGACCTCGTGAACGGCCTGCCGGATATCGAGAGCCGCACGGTCCGCTTCATCGGCGACGCGGCAACGCGCATCGCGGAGGATCACCTGCGCATCCTGCGCTTCTTCCGTTTCTTCGCGCTTTACGGCAGCGGCCGGCCGGATGCGGAGGGCCTGAAGGCCTGCGCGCGGGCGAAGGCAAGCCTTGCGAAGCTTTCCGCCGAGCGGGTCTGGTCCGAGACGAAGAAGCTGCTCGGCGCGCCCGATCCAGGCCGCGCGCTGCTGTGGATGCGGCAGGCGGGCGTGCTGACGGAAATCCTGCCGGAGACGGAAAAGTGGGGCATCGACGCGATCCCCGGCCTGATCGAGGCGGAAAAGGCCTTCGGCTGGAAGCCGGACGCAATGCTGCGCCTTGCCGCCATGGTGCCGGCCGACCGGGAACGGTTGAAGACGCTCGCCGGGCGCCTGCGCTTTTCGAAGGCGGAAGCCGCGACGCTCGACCATTGGGCGGCGGCCCCCGAGATTGCGCCGAAACTTGCCGAGACGGCTTTCGACCGGCTGCTCTATCGGAACGGACCTTCGGGGCTGACCATGCGCCTCAAGCTGGCGCTCGCCGCTGCGCGCGCACGCGGGCTCGGCGATCCCGAGGCGCTCGCCTTTTCCGGCCTCTGCCAGCGTCTTCTGGCGCGCGCGGAGAAATGGCGCAAGCCGTCCTTCCCGCTGACGGGTGCGGATGTGCTGGCCGCAGGCGTTCCCGCCGGGCCGACGGTCGGCGCGGCACTCTCGGCCATCGAGGACGAGTGGGTGGGCGGGAATTTTCATGAGGATCGGGCCAGGCTGCTTGCGCGGCTGGATGCGTTTGTGAAGGCTAATTAGCGCCCGAAGGCCCCTCTGCCTGCCGGCATCTCCCCCACAAGGGGGGAGAAAGATAGAGGCTTTCTCACCGTTCTATAAGGAATGCCAAAGGGGCGGCACGTTAAGCCCCTCCCCCTTGTGGGGAGGGGTTGGGGTGGGGCCTTGCCTCGCCACGGGCAACCGGCCAGCGAGGGCCCTCCCTCCGTCAGGCGGCATCCGCCGCCTTTTCGTCGACGATGCGTTCCTTGATGTGCTCGACCATGCTTTCCCGGATGGTGGTTTCGCCATGGGCCGTGCGCATGTGCTCCACCGCGCGGCGGACGACTTCGGCGTCGTCATGGGCGCGCGTATGCCAGTCGCATCCGGGGACGAGTGAACCGCATTCAAAAAGTCTCATGACTATCTCCTGTCGTTTCAACGGGACGAGTATAGCAGATGAGGCCGTTCCGGCCAAACCGCGACGGGTCCGCGGCCATGTCGGCCGTCTTCGGAAACGGCGAAGCTTGCGTCCGGTTCCACGCCGTCAGGCGGCGTCCTCGTCCCTGGCCCAGCAGTCGAAGCAGGCGGACGAGCCGAGCGGCTCGGGCCTTGCCCTGCGCCCGGCGATGGTGTGGACGTTTTCACGGGAAAGCCGCAGCCGGGCCTCCTCGACGAAATAGGCATGCGGCAGGTCCATGCCGCTCTCGGCGCGGATGGTTTCGGCGTAACGGTCGAGAAAATCGGCGGATTGCGGGTCGAGGCCCGAATGCACTGCGTCTTGCATCTTATTGATCATGACTGCCTCCTCCGTGGAATCATGCTGGAAGCATCGTACCACCGAGGAAAGGCAAACCGTAATCACAAGCGCGCTAGCGGCTCACGGCCAGCGCACCACCGGGGGCATGGAGGAGAGGATGGAATCGACGTTTCCGCCCGTCTTCAGGCCGAAGATCGTGCCGCGGTCGTAGAGCAGGTTGAACTCGACATAGCGCCCGCGCCGCACGAGCTGCTCGTCGCGGTCCTCCTCCGTCCAGCCCTTGTTGAAGTTGGAGCGAACGATCTTCGGATAGACCATGGCGAAGGCGCGGCCGACATCCTGCGTGAAGGCGAAGTCGGCGTTCCAGCCGCCGAGCTCTTCCGGCGAATGCAGCCAGTCATAAAAGATGCCGCCGGTGCCGCGCGGCTCGTTCCGGTGCTTGAGGAAGAAATACTCGTCGCACCAGTCCTTGAACTTCGCATGGTCGGCGACGGGATGGCGGTTGCAGGCGATCTCCATCGCCTTGTGGAAGAGGGCGGTGTCCGGGTCGCTCATCACGCGGCGGCGGTCGAGCACCGGCGTCAGGTCCGCGCCGCCGCCGAACCAGCGGCTGGTGGTGACGACCATGCGGGTGTTCATGTGCACGGCCGGCACGTTGGGGTTCACCGGATGGGCGATCAGCGAGATGCCGGATGCCCAGAAGCGCGGGTCTTCGCTCGCGCCGGGAATCTGGCTGCGGAATTCCGGCGAGAACTCGCCATGGACCGTCGATGTATGGACGCCGACCTTTTCGAAGACGCGCCCTTCCATCATCGACATGCGCCCGCCGCCGCCTTCGCCGCCCTCGCGCAGCCAGTCCTTGCCGACGAAGCGGCCGGGCGGCAGGTCGGAGAGGGGGCCTTCCAGCTCGTCCTCCAGGGCCTCGAAGCTGGCGCAGATGGCGTTGCGCAACTGCTCGAACCAGGCGCGCGCCGTGGCCTTCTTGTCTTCGATGTCCTCGGGCAGGCCCTTCGGCAGGTCTGGTCGTTCCATGATATTTCCCGCTGGGATGTTTCCCGCTGGCGGCCGCGCCGCCGAATCGCATTTCGGCCACAGTCGTTAACTTTGCCCTTTTTTGCAACCGCGGGGGCGAAATGAGCGCCCGGCGCGGGACTCGCAAAAGGGCGGGCGCTGGCCTATCTTCCTTTATTGAAAGTGCAGCAAGACGTTTCACGCGGCTTCGGATGCAAGCGCCGGAGCCTCCCTGGAGGAAACCTGCATGGCGCGCATTCCGGGACCGCCCCTTGAAGGCCTGAGGCGCCAGATCGAGCGCCGCCGCCGCGAAAAGCCCTTTCGCGGCGAGGGGCATTTCGTGCGCGAGACCTTCTGCCTCGAGCGGCAGGCGGCGCGGGATAAGGCGCGAGAATGGTTCGATCTCTGGCCGAAGGCCGCCTACTGGACGGAGGTGGAAAGCTGGCGGATGCTGGAGGGCGACCGCATCGAATTCACGATGCGCCGGCTGCCGAGCGCCGATTGAGGCGGGCCTGACGACAGCGTGATCGGCAAGCTCGATTGACGGCGAACCCGCGCGCCCCTATCTTGCGGCCATCGTCATCAACAGAAAGGCGCCGTTGCGGTTCTCAAGCACGGCTCATAGTCCTTGTTCGAACTCGCGATCGCTGTCTTCCTCATTCTCCTGAACGGGGTTTTTGCCCTTTCCGAACTTTCCATCGTTTCCTCGCGCAAGCCGCGCCTCAAGACCATGGCCGCCCAGGGCTCGCGCGGCGCCGCATCGGCGCTGAAGCTTGCGGAAAACCCCGGGAAATTCCTCTCCACCGTCCAGATCGGCATCACGCTCATCGGCATCCTGGCCGGCGCCTTCTCCGGTGCCGCGCTCGGCGGGCGCCTGCGTGACATCCTCTTTGCCGAGGGCGTGCCGGACTGGCTGGCCGACCCGCTCGGCTACGGTATCGTCATCTTCGTCATCACCTTCCTGTCGGTCGTCATCGGCGAGCTGGTGCCCAAGCAGATCGCGCTGAAGAACCCCGAGCGCTTCGCGACGCTTGTCGCGCCGGCCATGTCGCTGATGTCCAAGATCGGCGCGCCGGCCGTCTGGGTGCTGGACGCCTCGACACGGGTGATCTTCCGTCTGCTCGGCCAGCACGAGGTCTCCGAAAGCGTCGTCACCGACGAGGAGATCAAGACCATCGTCGCTGAAGCCGAGGCCGCCGGCGTCATCGAGGGCGGCGAGAAGCTGATGATCGCCGGCGTCATGCGCTTTTCCGACCGCGAGGCGCGCGGCCTCATGACGCCGCGCAACGACGTCGACTGGATCGACCTCGGCGATACGATGGAAGAGATCCGCCAGCAGCTCACCGAAAGCCCGCATTCGCGCATGCCGGTCGCCGATGGGGGACCGGAGACCATCGTCGGCATCGTGCAAAAGCGCGAGATGCTCTCCGCCATGCTGACCGGCCAGCCGCTCGATATCCGCTCCTTCGTCCGCCCGGCGCCCATCGTGCCCGACACGATGGATGCGATGCGCGTGCTGGAGGCGCTGCGCAATTCGGAAATGCCGATCCTGCTCGTCCACGATGAATACGGCCACTTCGAGGGGATCATCACCCCCGCCGACGTGCTGGAGGCGATTGCCGGCGTGTTCCGCGCCGATATCGAGGAAGGCGACGACGAATATGCGGTGCAGCGCGAGGACGGCTCCTGGCTCATCGCCGGCTCCATGCCCATCGACGAGATGGCCGACCGCCTCGGCCTGACCCTGCCGGCGCGCCGCAGCTACCAGACGGCCGCCGGCCTGGTCATCGAGTCGCTCCAGAAGCTGCCGAAGACCGGCGAGATCACCGAAACCCAGGGCTGGCGCTTCGAGGTGGTCGACATGGACGGCCGGCGCGTCGACAAGCTTCTCGCCTCGCGGCTCGATTAAGCCGGATCGGGCTCGAGCAGTCTCGGGCCCGGGCCTTCCGCCGCCAGCGTATCCAGCGGATTGCGCAGCGGGCATTCGCGCATCGAAAGGCAGCCGCAGCCGATGCAGCCGTCGAGCTGGTTGCGCAGCTTCGTGAGCCGCGCGATGCGGTCGTCCAGCAGCGTGCGCCAGGTCTGCGAGAGCTTTCGCCAGTCCTGCGCGGTAAGCGGCCGGTCATGCGGCAGCACGGAGAGCGCATCGGCGATCTCCGCCAGCGGAATGCCGGTGCGCTGGGCGACCTTGATCACCGCGACGCGGCGCAGGATGCTGCGCGGATAGCGCCGCTGGTTGCCGCGGTTGCGCTGGCTGCGGATCAGCCCCTTCGTCTCGTAGAAATGCAATGTGGAAACCGCGACGCCGCTGCGTTCGGCGACTTCGCCGACGCTGAGCTCGCGCGGCATGGCATCGTTCGGACATTTTTCCGTCATGGCTGTTGACCTCAACTTTACTTGAGGTTTTATACCAGCCGCTCCCTGATTTTCCAACACGGAGCGAAACCGCATGACAGACAGACTGACCATCGCCCTCATCTATGGCAGCGGCCGGCAAGGGCGCTTTGCCGATACGATCGCGGGGTGGCTGGAACCGGAGCTTGCCGGGTTCGGCCAGTACGACATCATCCGCATCGACCCGGCCGACCTGACCTTCACGCCCGGCGGCCTCGACGAGCCCTCGGCGGAGCGGGTCGAAAGCCTGATCCTGCAGGCGGATGCCTTCCTGATCGTCACGCCGGAATACAATCATGCCTATCCGGCGGCGTTGAAGGCGATCATCGATTGCTGCTTCCGACCCTGGCACGCCAAGCCCATCGCTTTCGTTTCCTATGGCGGCGTCTCCGGTGGGCTCAGGGCGGTGGAGCAGTTGCGGCTGGTCTTCGCCGAGCTCCATGCCGTGGCGATCCGTGACACGGTGAGCCTTCCCCATGCCTGGACGCAGTTCGACCCCGCCGGCAACCCGTTCCGCCCCGGCCAGCTCAGCGGCCAGCTCGCCATGCTGATGAAGCGGCTGACCTGGTGGGCGAACGCGCTGAAGGCGGCGCGCATCGCGACGCGCTATGACGAGGTGGCGGCATGAGGCCCGATCATTTCGCGACGGCCGAGGTTGCCCGCTCGCCGGAGGAATACCGGCGCAACGCGACGCTGCTTTTCGTCAGCACGCTTACCATCATGTCCGGCGCGACGATCTCCGCCTCGCTGCCGGGCATCGCGGCGCGGTTCGCCGAGGTGGAGAACGTCGCGCTGCTCAGCCGGCTCGTGCTGACGCTGCCGGCGGTGTTCATCGCGCTGTTCTCGCCGGCCGCGGGCTTTCTCGTCGACCGCTTCGGTCGCAAGCCCCTGCTGCTCGCCTCGCTCGCGCTCTTTTCCGTCGCGGGCGCCTCCGGGCTGGTGCTCGATACGCTGCCCGGCCTTCTTGCCGGCCGGGCGGTGCTCGGTATCGCCGTCGGCGGCATCATGACGGCGACGACGGCGCTGGTCGGCGACTTCTTCCAGGGGCCGGCGCGCGACCGCTACATGGGCCTGCAGCAGGCCTTCGTCGGCCTCGGCGGGACGATCTTCCTGACGGGCGGCGGCTTCCTTGCGGAAATCCACTGGCGCGGGCCGTTCCTCATCTATACGGCGGCGATCCTGCTGCTGCCCGCAGCGCTGGCCTTCCTGCCGGAGCCGCAGCGCGTGCGCCGGGCAGGGGCGACGGCGGGGGAGGCGAGGCTCGGCGGGCGAAAGGCGGCGCTGCTTGGCCTCCTGTTCCTCGCGGCGGCGGTCAACATGATCGCCTTCTACATGATCCCCACGCAGCTTCCCTTCTTTCTGGAACGCCTCGGCTTTACCGCACCGAGTCTTGCGGGCGCGGCCATCGGCGCGGGGCAGCTCGTCGGCGTCGCGAGCGCGCTCGCCTTCGCGCCCTTCAGGCGCCGGCTGGGGATCATGGGCGTCTTCGGCCTCGGCTTCGCGTCCGCCGGGCTTTCCTTCCTCCTGTTGTCGATAGTGGAGAGCTATGCCGGCGTGCTTATGGCCATGGCAGTCTCGGGCATCTGCATGGGCACGATCATGCCGAATTTTGCCGCGGCCGCGATGCTGTTGGCGCCGCCCGCCCTGCGCGGGCGCGTGTCGGGGCTGCTCGTCTCCAGCATCTTCGCCGGCCAGTTCCTCTCGCCCATCGTCTCGCAGCCGCTGATCGGCCGCTTCGGATACGGAGGCGCCTATGGGCTTGTCGGAGCAGTGGTGCTGGCCATCGGCCTCGTCGCCTTTGCCGCGCGGCCGGCGCGGTCGGGCGATGGCTAGGTCAGGCAAAGCCCGTCTGGCGCAGCGCCTCGCCGCAGATCATGGCGGCGGAGAGCGCGACGTTGATCGAGCGCTGGCCCTCGACCATGGGAATGAGCACCCGGCCGTCCGCCGTCTCGTGCACGCGGTCCGGCACGCCGGCGCTTTCGCGGCCGAAGAGCAGGATATCGTCCGGCCGGTAGGCGAAAGCCGTATAGAGGCCCGCCGCCTTCGTGGAGGCAAGCACGAGCCGGCGGCCGCTCGCCGCCCGCCATTCCTCGAAACGGTCCCAGCTGACATGCCGGGTCAGCGTCACGGCGGCGAGATAATCCATGCCGGCCCGCTTCAGGCTGCGGTCGGAAATGTCGAAGCCCGCCGGCTCGATGATGTCGACGGCGAGGCCGAGGCAGGCGGCGAAACGCAGGATCGTGCCGGTATTGCCGGCGATGTCGGGCTGGTAGAGGGCGATGCGCAGGTCTGACATGGCCTGTCGCCTAATGGAGATGTGGCGGCAAGGCAACAGAATTGGCCGCAGATGCGAATTTGCGACAAAGTGTCTGGAAAATTGCGTCATTCCGGGTTAACCAGAAGCCATCTGCAACGCGAGAAAGAAGGAGGATCATGATGAATAACACGCATCGGCTACGCCTCCCGGCTGGAATCACGCCTCTTCTCGCTTAGGCATTTCGCCGCCCGGATTCCCAGATTGCCTTCAGTTCAAATCGCCATGTGACGTTTTTCGTCACCGCGGCAAATTTACCGGAACCTCGTTCCCGACAGCGCCCGTTTTGCGCCGTCCGTGCCGGTTCCGCCTTTCTATTACGGAGAAAGCCATGTTCGGCTGGTTCGAAAGACGTTTGAATCCCTATCCCGCGGAGGCGCCCTCGCTTCCGCCCAAGGGGCTTTTCGCCTTCCTTTGGCACTATACGCGCCCCGCCGCGCCGTGGCTTTTCGTGCTCGGCTTCTGCTCGATGGTGCTCGGCATTGCCGAAGTCCTGCTCTTCCAGTTCCTCGGCAATATCGTCGACTGGCTGTCCGCGGGCGATCCGGGCACGTTCCTTGCCCGCGAGAGCGGCACGCTGGTCTGGATGGCCGTGCTTCTGCTCGTCCTCATCCCGGGCTTCGGCGCGCTGCACACCATGACCATGCATCAGGCGCTCGCGGGCAATTTCCCGATGATCGCCCGCTGGCAGATGCACCGCTACCTGATCCGCCAGAGCATGACCTTCTTCTCCAACGAGTTCGCCGGCCGCGTCTCGACGAAGGTGATGCAGACGGCGCTCGCCGTGCGCGAGACGGTGATGAAGATCATCGACGTCTTCATCTATGTGGTGAGCTATTTCATCTCGATGATCGCGATCATCGCCTCGGCGGACCTGCGGCTCGTCGTGCCGCTGGTCGTGTGGTTCGTCTTCTATGTGAGCATCCTGCGCTACTTCGTGCCGAAGCTGATGGTGGTTTCGCGCGAGCAGGCGGATGCGCGCTCGATGATGACGGGCCGCATCGTCGACAGCTACACCAACATCGCGACCGTCAAGCTGTTCTCGCATGCCGGGCGGGAGGAGACCTATGCCCGCGAGGGCATGGACGGCTTCCTGCAGACCGTGCACAGGCAAATGCGCCTCATCACGCGGTTCAACATCCTGATCGACCTCAACAATGTCGTCGCGATGTTCCTGACCGCCGCCGTCGGCATCCATTTCTGGATGGCGGGCGTCGTGACGGAGGGTGCCGTCGCCGTTGCTGTCGGCCTTTCCATGCGCATCAACGGCATGTCGCAGTGGGTGATGTGGGAAGTGACCGCGCTCTTCGAGAATATCGGCACGGTCTATGACGGCATGGGCATGATGACCAAGCCGCACGACATCGAGGACGAGCCACAGGCTCCGGCATTGCCGGCCGCCAGGGGCGCCATCGGTTTCGACCGCATCCGCTTCCACTACGGCAAGAACAAGGGCGTGATCGAGGACCTGTCGCTCAATATCGGTGCGGGCGAGAAGGTCGGCCTCGTCGGTCGTTCCGGCGCCGGCAAGACGACGCTGATGAACGTGCTGTTGCGGTTCTACGATCTCGAATCCGGCCGGATCACCATCGACGGCAAGGATATCGCGACGGTGACGCAGGACAGCCTGCGCTCGCAGATCGGCGTGGTGACGCAGGATACCTCGCTGCTCCACCGCTCGATCCGCGACAACATCGCCTATGGCAAGCCGGATGCGAGCGACGCGGAGATCATCGAGGCGGCAAGGCGGGCCAATGCCTGGGACTTCATCGAGAGCCTCAGCGACCAGCAGGGCCGCTCCGGCCTCGACGCGCAGGTCGGCGAGCGCGGCGTGAAGCTCTCCGGCGGCCAGCGCCAGCGCATCGCGATCGCCCGCGTCTTCCTGAAGGACGCGCCGATCCTGGTGCTGGACGAGGCGACCTCGGCGCTCGATTCCGAGGTCGAGGCGGCGATCCAGGAAAACCTCTTCGCCCTCATGGAAGGCAAGACGGTGATCGCGATCGCCCACCGCCTCTCGACGCTGACCGAGATGGACCGCCTCGTCGTGCTCGACAAGGGCCGCATCCGCGAGATGGGCACCCATGCCGAGCTGGTCGCCAACGGCGGCATCTACGCCGACCTGTGGACCCGCCAGTCCGGCGGCTTCATCGCCGACGACACGGCCGAGGCGGACGCGGCGGCGGAATAAGGAAATGACGGCGCCCCGCCCATGGCGGGGCGTTTTCATAACTATTCTTATCTATTGGTATGTGCGCTTAGGAATGCTATCTTGCCGGCAAAGGAGCATTCCAATGGCGACGATCACCATTTCCCTGCCTGACACCTTGAAATCCTTCGTTGAAAGCCAGATTGAAGCGAAGGGATACGGCAATGTCAGCGAATATTTCCGCAGTCTCTTGCGCGATGCCCAGGAAAAAGAGAACGAAGCGCGGCTCGAGGTCCTCTTGCTGGAAGGGCTGGCTTCCGGCAAGGGAAACGTTCCCGATGCTGCCTTCTGGTCGGACCTGAAGTCCGAGGCGGCTCAGCTTCTTGCAGCACGCCCCCGTAAAAGCGGTGTACGTTGAAAACGACGGTCCTCCCGTCCGCCCGTGCCGATATCCTCAAGCAGATCGGGTATTTCATCGACCTTGGACTGGATCCGGTGGCCGACCGCTTCCTTGCGGCCGTGCGCATGGCGATCGATCATGTCTCAAACACGCCGCATGCGGGGTCGCCGCGGCCGATGAAGAACCGCCGGCTGTTTGGCTTGAGGACATGGTCCATCGGCGGATTCGATGAGATAAAGCTCTATTATCTCGTAACGGACGACGAACTTGTCATCGTGCGCGTCCTTCACGGGCGTCGGGACATCGAGGGTATTCTGGAGGTATAGTCCCTTCGCCCACCTTGCCGATCTTTAATTTGCCCGCCGTATAAAACGGCCTATATCGGGGGCATGATCTTCCGGCCGCTTTTCTCCTTCTTCGAGAACTGGATACAGCCCTTCGCACGGCGGGATGACCTGCGGCCGCCGCAGGGGCTCTTTGCCTTCGTCTGGTTCTATGTGCGCCAGGCCAAGGCGCCGTTCGCGGCGCTGCTGGTGCTGGGCGGCATCACGGCGGGGATCGAGGCGGCGACGTTCTGGTTCGTCGGGCGGCTCGTCGACATGCTGGCGACGGTGAAGCCGGGCGAGGGGTGGGACGGGCTTCTCGCCGCGCACGGGACGGAGCTGTTGCTGATGCTCGGCCTCATCGGCGTCGTGCGCTTCGTCGTCGCCTTCCTGACGGCGCTCGTCGACCAGCAGGTCATCACCCCCGGCTTCTACAATCTGGTGCGCTGGCAGTCCTATGTGCATGTCGCGCGCCAGTCGCTCTCCTTCTTCCAGAACGACTTTTCCGGGCGCATCGTCACCAAGGTCTGGTCGGCGGGGCAGGCGACGGGCGATGTCATCACCTCCTTCATGGAGAGCATCTGGTTCGTGACGATCTACACGGCCTCGACGCTCGTGCTGCTCGGCCAGCTCGACCTCAGGCTGGCGGCGGTCCTCTTCGTCTGGCTGGCGATCTTCGCGGTGCTGGCGCGCTATTTCGTGCCGCGCATCCGCGAGCATTCGCGCCTTTCGGCGGAGGCCGCCTCGATGATCAGCGGGCGCATGGTCGATGCCTATTCCAATATCCAGACCCTGAAGCTCTTCGGCCGTGACGAGGCGAACGACCGCTACATGCGCAGCGGCTTCGATACGTTCCAGGGCACGATCCTCGCCTTCACGCGGCTCCTGACGTCGCTGCGCGCCTCGCTTGCCTTCCTTTCCGGGCTGATGATCGCCGGCATGGCGGTGCTGTGCATCCATCTCTGGCTCGGCGGCATCATCAGCTCGGGCGCCGTCGCCTTCACCATGGCGCTGGTGCTGCGGCTCAATTTCCTGCTCAACCGCCTGATGACGCAGCTCAACAGCATCATGCGCAATATCGGCACGATCCAGAATTCGGCCGACCTCATCTCCCAGCCGATCGGCCTCGTCGACCGGCCGGACGCGGCCACGCTGACGGTCGCGCGGCCGGAGATCCGCTTCGAGAACGTCCGTTTCCACTACGGCCGCCCCTCGGGCGTCATCGACGATCTCTCGCTGCCGATCCGGCCGGGCGAGAAGGTCGGCATCGTCGGGCGGTCGGGCGCGGGCAAGTCGACGCTCGTCAACCTGCTGCTACGCTTCTACGACCTTGAAGGCGGGCGCATCCTCGTCGGGGGCGAGGACATCGCCGCCGTTACGCAGGAGAGCCTGCGCGCCAATATCGGCATGGTCAGCCAGGATACGGCGCTGCTCCACCGCTCGATCCGCGACAACGTCCTCTTCGGCAACCCGGATGCCAGCGAGGCGGAGATGATCGAGGCGGCGCGCAAGGCCGAGGCGCACGATTTCATCCTCGCGCTGGAAGACCAGCGCGGCCGCAGGGGCTACGACGCCCATGTCGGCGAGCGCGGCGTCAAGCTCTCCGGCGGCCAGCGCCAGCGCATCGCCATCGCCCGCGTCATGCTGAAGGACGCGCCGATCCTCGTGCTCGACGAGGCGACGTCGGCGCTCGATTCGGAGGTGGAGGCCGCCATCCAGTCGAACCTGGAGCGGCTGATGCGCGGCAAGACGGTGCTCGCCATCGCCCATCGCCTGTCCACCATCGCCGCGCTCGACCGGCTGATCGTGCTCGATCACGGCCGCATCGTGGAGGAGGGCACGCATGGCGAGCTGGTGGCGCGGGGCGGGCTCTATGCGGATCTCTGGTCGCGCCAGTCGGGCGGTTTCCTCGGCCACGAGGCGGCGGCGCAATAGCGACGCCAAGCGTCGTTTTTCCCTCGCTTTTTCAAGCCGGAAGCGCTGGAGGTTCAAGGCGATGCCTGCGGCTTGTCAAGATGCCCCGTTTTTCCCGCGACAATGTGCCCACCTCCTCTTGCCAAGGCTGGACATAATTTGCGATCAAGCATAGAACGCGCCGGATTGACGGGGAATCTATGGCCGTATTGTGTCCGGATCTTGCCGGTTTCCAAAGGGGCGTTGCGGTTTCCGCAGACATTGCGTGAGAGGATGGTTTAGCCGTGAGCGAACACGAGACAACAAGCGAATCCCTGGGCGAGCCCACTCGCCGCGACTTCCTTTACCTGGCCACCGGCATGGCGGGCGTCGTGGGCGGCGTGGCGGTTGCCTGGCCATTCATCGACCAGATGCGCCCGGATGCATCGACGCTGGCGCTCGGCGCCATCGAAGTCGACGTCTCCAGCCTGACGCCCGGCATGTCGCTGACCGTCAAGTGGCGCGGCAAGCCCGTCTTCATCCGCAACCGCACGGACAAGGAAGTCGAGGAAGCCAAGGCCGTCGCGCTTGCCGACCTCAAGGACCCGGTTGCCCGCAATGCCAACATCGCGGCCGACGCGCAGGCGACCGACCTCGACCGCTCGGCCGGCGAAAGCCGGGAAAACTGGATCATCATGGTCGGCGTGTGCACGCACCTCGGCTGTATTCCGCTTGGCCAGGCTGGCGACTTCGGCGGATGGTTCTGTCCCTGCCACGGTTCGCACTATGACACTGCCGGTCGTATCCGTAAGGGTCCGGCACCGCAGAACCTCGCCGTGCCGACCTTCTCGTTCATTTCCGACACAGTCATCAAGATCGGTTGAGGGGACTACTGATAATGAGTGCTGAACATTCAACCTACCAGCCGACGACTGGCATCGAAAAATGGGTCGATTCGCGCCTGCCTCTGCCGCGCATGATCCATGACAGCTTCGTTTCCTATCCGGTTCCGCGCAACCTGAACTATGCCTACACCTTCGGCGCCATGCTGTCGGTGATGCTGATCGTGCAGATCCTGACCGGCATCGTTCTGGCCATGCACTACGCCGCCGAAACGACCGTCGCGTTCAACTCGGTCGAGAAGATCATGCGCGACGTGAACCACGGCTGGCTGCTGCGCTACATGCACGCCAACGGCGCATCCTTCTTCTTCATCGCGGTCTATCTGCATATCGCCCGCGGCCTCTACTACGGCTCCTACAAGGCGCCGCGCGAAATCCTCTGGATTCTCGGCGTGGTGATCTACCTGCTCATGATGGCCACCGGCTTCATGGGCTACGTTCTGCCCTGGGGCCAGATGTCCTTCTGGGGCGCCACGGTCATCACCGGCTTCTTCTCGGCCTTCCCGTGGGTCGGCGAGTGGATCCAGCAGTTCCTGCTCGGCGGCTTCGCGGTCGACAACCCGACGCTGAACCGCTTCTTCTCGCTGCACTACCTGCTGCCGTTCATGATCGCCGGCGTCGTCGTCCTGCACGTCTGGGCGCTGCATGTCACCGGCCAGACGAACCCGACCGGCGTCGAGGTGAAGTCCAAGACCGACACGGTCGCCTTCACGCCCTACGCGACGCTGAAGGACGCCCTCGGCGTCTCGGTCTTCCTGATCGTCTTCGCCTGGTTCATCTTCTACATGCCGAACTATCTCGGCCACCCGGACAACTACATTCCGGCGGATCCGCTGAAGACCCCGGCCCACATCGTTCCGGAATGGTACTACCTGCCGTTCTACGCGATGCTGCGCGCCATCACCTTCAATGTCGGCCCGATCGACTCGAAGCTCGGCGGCGTCCTCGTGATGTTCGGCGCGATCATCGTGCTGTTCTTCCTGCCGTGGCTCGACACCTCCAAGGTTCGCTCCGCCGTCTACCGCCCGTGGTACAAGCTGTTCTTCTGGATCTTCGTGGCGAACGCCATCATGCTCGGCTGGCTCGGCGCACAGCCCGCTGAAGGCATCTACGTCGTCCTTTCCCAGCTCGGCACGCTCTACTACTTCGGCTTCTTCATCGTCCTCATGCCGCTCCTCGGCCTGATCGAAACCCCGAAGCGCATTCCGAATTCGATCACGGAAGCGGTTCTGGAAAAGAAGAACGCAAAGCTGGCCAAGGCCTGAGACGAGCGACGAAAGGAACCATGACAATGAAAAAGCTTGTTGCAGGCATTCTGTCGCTCGCCCTCGTCGCCGGCCTCGGCGTCTCCCTCGCCGCGGCGCAGGAAGATCACGCGGCTGCCGGCGGTGCGGAAGCGGAACACGCCACGCCGCATTACCCGATCCACCACCCGAAGCAGCAGAGCTGGACCTTCGCCGGTCCCTTCGGCAAGTATGACAAGGGCCAGCTGCAGCGCGGCCTGAAGGTCTACACCGAAGTCTGCTCGGCCTGTCACTCGATGAGCCTGGTGTCCTTCCGCACGCTGGAAGGCCTTGGCTACTCCGAAGCGCAGGTGAAGGCCTTCGCGGCGAACTACGAAGTGCAGGACGGCCCGAACGCGGACGGTGAGATGTTCACCCGCAAGGCCATCCCGTCCGACCACTTCCCGTCGCCCTACGCCAACCACGAGGCGGCTGCCGCCTCGAACAATGGCGCGGCTCCGCCGGACATGTCGCTGCTCGCCAAGGCACGCGGCATCACCCGCGGCTTCCCGCAGTTCGTCTTCGACATCTTCACCCAGTACCAGGAAGGCGGGCCGGATTACATCTACTCGCTGCTGACCGGTTACGACGAAGAGAAGCCGGCGAATATCGAACTTGCGGAAGGCACGCACTACAACCCGTATTTCGCCGGAGCCGCCGCGCTTGCGATGGCAAAGCCGATCTCCGACGACCAGGTCACCTATGACGACGGCTCGCCGCAGACGGTCGACCAGTATGCCCGCGACGTTGCTTCCTTCCTGATGTGGGCCGCCGAGCCGCACCTGGAAGAGCGCAAGCGCACCGGCTTCATGGTCATGGTCTTCCTGGTGATCTTCACCGGCCTGATCTACCTGACGAAGAAGTCGGTCTACGCGAACAAGGAACACTGAGCGGCCTTTCCGCTCTGTCGAAAAGGCGGCCTTCGGGCCGCCTTTTTTGTTGTGGGGTGCGCATGCACCTGCAATAACCGGGCGAAGCCCTCCGCAGTCGGGAAATCCCATGTCCAGTCTTGAGCAAGAACTCGTCGCCGCGATCCGCAACATTCCGGATTATCCGAAGCCGGGCATCATGTTCCGCGACATCACTACGCTGCTCGGCAATCCGCGTGCCTTCCGCCGCGCGGTGGACGAACTGGTGCATCCCTATGCCGGCATCGGCATCGCCAAGGTCGCGGGCATCGAAGCGCGCGGCTTCATCCTCGGCGGCGCCATGGCGCACCAACTGTCGACCGGCTTCGTGCCGATCCGCAAGAAGGGCAAGCTGCCGCACGAGACCGTGCGCGTGGCCTACAGCCTGGAATACGGCGTGGACGAGATGGAGATGCACAAGGACGCCATCACCCCCGGCGAAAAGGTGATCCTCGTCGACGACCTGATCGCCACCGGCGGCACGGCGGAAGCCGCCGTCAAGCTTCTGCGCCAGATGGGGGCCGATATCGTCGCCGCCTGTTTCGTCATCGACCTGCCGGACATCGGCGGCCGCAGGAAGCTGGAGGCGCTCGGCGTCGAGGTGCGCACGCTGGTGGCGTTCGACGGGCATTGAGCGTGTTGGTCTGAATCTCTCGATTGGTTTGGGGTGTTCGGCTCCTCATCCGGCCTGCCGGCCACCTTCTCCCCGCAAGCGGGGAGAAGGTGATATGCCGTGCCGTTTTCCCTGAACTCTTACGTCGCGTGGGGCACGTCCCTCCTTCACGCTTGCGGGGAGAGGGTTAGGGTGAGGGGCAACCCGGGCGGTACGCCGGAAAAGATCGGCCCCGCCGTCAGACGAATTCCAGCACCGTGCTCTCGAAGCGGATGACCGGCTCGCCGTTCTGGTTCCGGCCGGCGCAGAGGATCGTGTTCAAGAGCCGGTCCGTCCGCGAGGTGACCGCGCGGGAGCCGAGGAGCGTCACCGAATAGGTGATCGTGTCGCCGGCGAAGACCGGCTTCAGCCAGGCGAGCCCGGTGAAGCCCGGGGAGGGGCCGAGTTTCGGCGGTGTGATGCCTTCGGCGGCAAGGCGCCTGCATTCGTCCGCCCAGAACGACACGAAGCATTTCATCCAGCCGGCGCTGGTGTGCCAGCCGGAGGCGCAGAGGCCGCCGAAGAGGGCATTCCTCGCCAGTTCCGGATCGAGGTGGAAGGGCTGCGGGTCGAAATCCCGCGCGAAGCGCACGATGTCCCCGGCGGTGAAGGCGAGGCTTCCGACCTCGACGGCCTCGCCCGTCGGATAGAGCTCAGCCATGCGCATGGTCGGCATCCTTTCCGGCAAGACGCAGCATGTTGATATAGTCGCAGACCGCGACGATCTCGCCGCGCTGGTTCGTCACCTCGGCGCGCATGCGCACGATGCCGAGCTCCGGGCGCGAGCGCGAGACGCGGGCCTCCAGCACCTCGCAATGGCCGCCGAGCGTGTCGCCGGCAAGCACCGGGCGTTTCCATTCCATGCTGTCGACGCCGGGCGAGCCTTCCGAGGTGGAGCCGTCGAGATAGGCGTCGAAGAGCATGCGCATCATGATCGCGCTGGTGTGCCAGCCCGAGGCGGCGAGCCCGCCGAGGATGCTGGCGCGGCCGGCTTCCTCGTCCATGTGCATCGGCTGCGGATCGAACTCGCGCGCGAAGGCGATGATCTCGTCCGCCGTCAGCGTCCGCTTCGTAAAATCGAAGCGGCGGCCCGGGGGAAAGTCTTCGAATGTATAATTGGCCACGTCCGGTCGTCCTGTTGCGGGCGAAGAATGGCGAGCGCGGCGTTGTTTTGCAAGGGCTTGCCAGCCGGCGGGGCGTCGCTAGAGTTTGCCAGGTTCAGAATGAGGTTGGACAAACTCTAATGCGCGCGCAGGCGGCACGAGGAGGCGACGACACATGCAGAGCTTGAAATCCGTGCTCGACGGCGCGGCGGCAGAGGGCATCATCAGCGCCGGGCAGGCCGGCGCGCTGCTGCCCTATATGGAGGCGCGCGGCGTTTTCCTGCGCGAGCCGCCGGAGGCGGACGCGGTCGATATCGCCGGCCGGGCCGAGGCGCGCGCCATCGCGCCGGTCGAGGACACGGAGGCGCCGCGCTTCGTCCGCGGCTTCCATGACGTGCTGATCACCATCGGCGTCGCCATCGTCATGGCGGGCGTCCTGGGCGTCGGCTCCGTCCTTGCCGCGCTGCCGGTCATCGTGATCCTGGCGGAGATCCTGGTGAAGCGGCAGCGGCTTGCCCTGCCGGCGGTGCTGCTCACCGTCCTTTATGTCTATTGCATCTTCGTGGCGGTGGTGATGGCCTATGACGCGTATCTCGACGGGCAGGCGGATCCGTATCTGCGCTTCCTGCTTGTCGTGCTGCCCCTTGCCGTCCTGCTGCCGCCATTCTACTGGCGCTATCGCATTCCGCTGTCGCTGAGCCTCTGGTTCCTGTCGCTCGCGGCCGTCGCGCTCGGCGCCGTCTTCCTCGCGCTGACGCGCCTTGCCGGCAGCGCCGACATCATCGCGGACCGTCCCATGATCTCCGCGGCCATCTTCCTTGCCGCCGCGCTCGCGCTCTATGCGGTGGCGATGTCCTATGACCTGTCGGACCGCTTCCGCGTTTCGCGCCGCTCCGACATCGCCTTCTGGCTGCATCTCGTCACGGCGCCCGCGCTGCTCTATTCGACGCTCGCCTTCGTGTTCCTCGGCGACCTTGCCAACAACACGCTGTTCAGCGGCAGCAAGGGACTGCCGGAGGCGCTGGCCGTCGTCGCCGTCGTCGTGGTGCTGATGGGGATCGGGCTCGTCATCGACCGACGCGCCTTCGTCACCTCGGGCCTCCTGTCGCTGGGGCTCGCGACGGCGAGCCTTTTCAAGCATATGGAGGCGCCGCCGCAGAGCTATGTCTTCCTGACGCTGCTGATCGTCGGCCTCGTCGTGCTGACCATCGGCATTGGCTGGCCGCATTTCCGGCGCTGGGCGATGGCGCCGCTGCCGATCCCGCTCAGGGAAAGGCTGCCGCCCCTGCGGTGAGGGACGGCAGCCGTGGTCTCAAAGGAGCCGAAGCGCCTTACGTGTTGAAGCGGAAGTGGATGACGTCGCCGTCCTGCACCACGTATTCCTTGCCTTCGTCGCGGCCCTTGCCGGCTTCCTTGGCGCCGACTTCGCCCTTGAAGGCGATGTAGTCGTCATAGGCGATGGTGAAGGCGCGGATGAAGCCGCGTTCGAAATCGGTGTGGATGACGCCGGCGGCCTGCGGGGCCTTGGTGCCGCGCACGATGGTCCAGGCGCGGGTTTCCTTGGGGCCGACCGTGAAATAGGTGATGAGGTCGAGCAGGTGATAGCCGGCGCGGATGAGGCGGTCGAGGCCGGCTTCCTCGAGGCCGAGGGCCGAGAGGAACTCGCTGGCTTCCTCTTCCGGAAGCTGGGCGACCTCGGATTCGATGGCGGCCGAGATGATGACGCATTCGGCACCCTGTTCCTTCGCCATCGCAGCGACGGCCTCGGTATGGGCGTTGCCGGTCGCGGCGTCCGCCTCGGCGACGTTGCAGACATAGAGGACCGGGTGCGACGTCAGGAGGTTGAGGCTCTTCAGGACCTCGATCTCTTCCGGCGCCAGCGTCTTCAGGAGAAGGCGGGCCGGCTTGCCCTCGTTGAGCAGCTTGATCACGGCTTCCATGACCGGAAGCTGCGCGATGGATTCCTTGTCCTTGCCGGTGGCGCGCTTGCGGGTCTGCTCGACGCGGCGCTCCAGGCTTTCGAGGTCGGCGAGCATCAGCTCGGTCTCGATGGTCTCGGCATCGGCGACGGGGTTGATGCGGCCCTCGACATGGGTGATGTCGGTGTCCTCGAAGCAGCGCAGCACATGCACGACCGCATCGACTTCACGGATATTGGCGAGGAACTTGTTGCCGAGGCCTTCGCCCTTCGAGGCGCCGCGCACGAGGCCGGCGATGTCGACGAAGGAGATGCGCGTCGGGATGATTTCCTTGGAGCCCGCGACGGTGGCGAGCGCCTTCATGCGCGGATCGGGGACCGCCACTTCGCCGGTGTTCGGCTCGATGGTGCAGAAGGGATAGTTCGCCGCCTGGGCGGCCGCCGTCTTGGTCAGCGCGTTGAAGAGGGTCGACTTGCCGACATTCGGCAGGCCGACGATACCGCATTTGAAGCCCATGGAGATGGTCCGTTCGTCTCAAGTAATTCGTTGCCACCGCTATGGGGGAAGGACGGGGCAGGGTCAAGGGCCTCGCGCCCGCGGGCCCTTGAAGTCGCAGGCCCTGCGGTGCACAATGGCCGCACACCGCTCGAAGCCAATGTTACGAGGAGCTTCCGATGAGCAATGGTGACACCGTCCTCAAGCCGAAAACCGTCACGAAGCCGAAGCTGGAGCGGCCGAGGCTCTACAAGGTCATCCTGGTCAACGACGACTATACGCCGCGCGATTTCGTCGTCCTCGTGCTGAAAGCCATCTTCCGCATGCCGGAGACGACGAGCTACCGCGTCATGATGACGGCGCACAAGATGGGCACGTCCGTCGTGGTCGTCTGCGCGCGCGACATCGCCGAGACGAAGGCGAAGGAAGCGACGGAGCTTGCCAAGGATGCCGGCTTCCCCCTGCTCTTCCAGACGGAGCCGGAGGAGTAGTCTCCATGACCCCTCCTAATCGCAGTCCCTAGTCGCCCTTGTTGCCGAAGAGCTTCTTCAGCATGTCGGCCATCGGGCCGCTGGTGGGCAGGGCCTTCGGCTGGGCGTGGTTGCGGGCCTGGCGGATATGGGACTGGCCGCCGGACTTCTTCGCTGGCGCCTCCTTCTCCTCCGGCTTGCTGCCGGTGGCGAGGGCCAGCTTGTTCATCAGCTGTGAATCCTCGCCGCGCACCAGCATGGCGGCATTGATGCCCAGTTCGTCGAGCAGCGGATCGAGCCAGGCATGGTCGGCCTTGGCGAAATCGCCGAGAACGTGGTTGGTGACGAGTTCCTTGGCGCCGGGATGGCCGATGCCGAGGCGCAGACGCCGGTAGTCCCTGCCGCAATGGGCGTCGAGCGACTTGATGCCGTTGTGCCCGCCATGGCCGCCGCCGACCTTGATGCGCGCCTTGCCGGGAGCAAGGTCCAGCTCGTCGTAGATCGCGACGATATCCTTCGGCGCCAGCTTGTAGAAGCGCATGGCCTCGCCGACGGATTCGCCGGAAAGGTTCATGAAGGTCTGCGGCTTGACGAGCAGCACCTTCTCGCCGGCAAGCTCCCCTTCGGAAATCTCCGCCTTGAACTTCTTCGACCAGGGCGAGAACGGGTTCTTGCGGTGGATGGCGTCGAGCGCCATGAAACCGATATTGTGGCGGTTGCCCGCATATTTTGCGCCCGGATTGCCGAGCCCGGCGATGATCTGCATGGAATGGTCCGCCAAAAGAACGTGATCGGTCTTCACCACCGCGAAAGCGGCTGGAAGTCAACCGCCCGCGGTCATTTCTTGTCGCCGTTGTCGGCGGTGCGGGCGTTCGGCGGCAGGCCGTAGGCGGTGAAGATGCGGTCCTGCCCGCCGCTGAGGATCAGCTTGTCCAGCTCCGCCTGCAGGCGGGCGATCAGCGCGGGCGGCGTATCCTTCTGGCAGGCGATGCCATAGGTCTTGCCTGCCAGAAGCATGGCCTTCTCGACGGGCTGGCCCTGGTTGACGAGGTTCTCGTAGGTCTTGATGGAGGTGGGCAGGAGGTCGATGCGGCCCGACAGGAGCTTGCGGACGGAAAGGTCGATATCGGCGGCGAGGTCGATGTCCTTGACGCCGAGATCCTCCATCACCTCCACGGCGAAGTCGCCACGCTGCGAGCCGATCTTCATGCCGAGCGCTTCCTGCATGGTGGCCGGCCCCTTGCTGCCGTCCTTGCGCTTGAGCAGCACCATCTGGTCCTTCAGGAGCGGATTGACCCAGACGAACTGGCCGGAGCGCTCGCGGGTGTAGCCCGTCGTGAAGACGCAATGCATCGGCTGGCTCTTCGCCATGGCGAAGGCGCGGGCCCAGGGCATGATCTCGAGCGTATAGTCGATCCCCGCCGCCTTCGTGATCGCGTCGACCTGCTCGACGCCGATGCCGGTAATCCTGCCGTCCTGCGAATAGTTGAAGGGCGGATATTCCTCGGTGACGAAATGGAGCGTTTCGGCAAGCGCGGTCGAGAGCGGGGTGAGCGAAAGGCAAAGCGTCAGGAGCAGCGTCTTCATCGTCCCATCCCCGTTCGTCAGGAGGCCATGGCCCGGCGCTCGACCGCGCCGGCTGCCCTGATTTCGTCCAGCTTCTCCAGGAGGACGTCCAGCGGCAGGGGGCGGCTCATCAGGTAGCCCTGGCCGAACTCGACATCCATGGCCTGAAGAATGTCCCATTGCTCCGCCGTCTCGATGCCTTCCGCCACGACGGCGCAGCCCATCTGGTGCGAGATCGTGCGGATGCCCTCGACCAGCATGCGGCTCTTGCGGCGCACGTCCGGCTGATCGGAAGAGAGCGAACGGGTGAAGGACTGGTCGATCTTGACGATATCGACGGGAAAGCGGTTGAGGTAGCTCAGCGAGGAATAGCCCGTGCCGAAATCGTCGAGCGCGATGCGACAGCCGAGCTGGGATAGGGCGTCGAGCACTTCGCGCACGATCGGATTGTCGAGCATCAGCACCGCTTCGGTGATTTCCACCACGATGCACGACGGCGTGATGCCGTTTTCCAGGAGGAGATGGGCGAGGCGGGCGGGCAGGTCGGGCTCGAACTGCAGCGGCGAGAAATTCACCGCAAGGTAGCTGTCGGCAAGGCCCTCCAGCTTCGAGATGATCGAGAGGCTGCGGATGGACTTCGCCAGGATGCAGTCGCCGATCTGGCCGATCGAGCCGTTCTCCTCGGCGATGCCGATGATCTCGGCCGGCGGCAGAAGGCCGCGCTCGGGATGCTGGAGGCGCATCAGCGCCTCGAAGCCGGCGACGCGTCCGTCGGAGAGGCAAACGATCGGCTGGAGATGCGCGGTGAACCAGTCGTCCCGCAGACCCTGCTCGATGAACTTCTCGATTTCCAGCCGCTTGCGGGCAATGTCGACCATGTTGTTGTCGAAGAGCTGCACGCCGTTCTTGCCGCTGCGCTTGCGGGCATACATGGCCATGTCCGACTTCTGCAGCAGGCAGGCGGCGGTGGATGCCTGGTCGGGATAGACGGCGACGCCGATGCTGGCGCTGACCGTCAGTTCCGCGCCGTTGACAATGAGCGGCGCGCGAAGGCTTGCGACCAGCCGCTCGCTGACGTCGAGGGCGAACTGGTGGCCGTTGCGGGCCGAAAGCAGGATCGCGAACTCGTCGCCGCCGAGGCGGGCGATCACGTCGCCGGCGCGCAACTGGCGGCGCAGCAGCATGGCGACCTGGCAGAGCACGTCGTCGCCGGCGGCATGGCCGAGATTGTCGTTGATCCACTTGAAGCGGTCGAGGTCGACGAAGAGGCAGGCGAGCGGCTGGCCGAGCGTGTCGGCCTCCTCGATCATGTCGTCCAGCACGGATTCGAA
>Ga0153917_1000182_pt1 | contig 56903 bp, 51 predicted proteins | sample TSFL001MetaG_FD_104695 | JGI IMG/M metagenome (GOLD analysis project Ga0153917, IMG submission 104695) | Attine ant fungus gardens microbial communities from Florida, USA - TSFL001 MetaG | ecosystem: Host-associated > Fungi > Mycelium > Unclassified | place: USA: Florida, Paynes Creek Historic...
AGGCGGCGCTGACCTCGGAGGAGATCAAGCAGCTTTCCTCCTCGGCGGCCAACTGGACACAGTTCGTCTCGCAGCTCGTCTCGGTGGTCATCATCCTCGCCGGGGCCTACCAGTTCTCGCAGGGCAAGATGTCGTCGGGCGCCATCATCGCGGCGGTCATGCTGTCCGGCCGGGCCGTCGCGCCCATGGGGCAGATCGCCATGACGCTCGCGCGCCTGCGCCAGGCGCTGCTGTCGCTGCGTATCCTCAATTCGATCATGGAGATGCCCGAGGACCTGCCGAGCGCCACCGGCTTCGTGAACCGCGATATCGCCAAGGGCGGCTTTGCCTTCAACCAGGTGGAATTCTCCTATCCGGGATCCGACCAGAAGGTGCTGAATGGCCTGACCTTCACTGTCCGGCCGGGCGAGCGCGTCGGCGTGATCGGCCGCATCGGCTCGGGCAAGACGACCATCGGCCGCTTGCTCGGCGCGCTGTATCCCCCGACCGGCGGCAGCCTGATGATCGACGGCATCGACATCCGCCAGTATCACCCGGCGGTGGTGCGCACGGCGGTCGCGGTCGCCTCGCAGTCGGCGGACCTGTTCTCCGGCTCGGTGAAGGAAAACCTCCTGATGGCCAATCCGGAGGCGAGCGACGCCGATATCATCGAGGTCGCGCGCCGCACGGGCGTCGACGAATTCGTCTCCCGCCATCCCCGCGGCTACGACATGCCGGTCGGCGAGCGCGGCGGCAATCTCTCCGGCGGCCAGCGGCAAGCGGTGGCCATCGCCCGCCTGCTGCTCGCCCAGCCGAAGATCATCTTCCTCGACGAGCCTTCGGGCGCGATGGACCTTGCCTCGGAGCGCCGGCTGATCACCAACCTGTCCACCGCCTTCGGTCCGGAAACGACCATCGTCATCTCCACCCATCGCTACAGCATGCTCGAGCTCGTCGACCGGCTGATCGTCCTCGAGGCCGGCCGCGTCATCGCCGACGGGCCGAAGGGCGCGGTCATCGAGGAGCTGCAGAAGAAAGCGGGACGGCCTTCATGACGGATTCCCCTCCCTTCTGGGCGCGGATGAGCCTCGTCTCCGTTGGCCTCCTGATCGTGTTCTTCGTCGTCTGGGCGGCGATCACCGAAGTGGACGAGATCGCCCGCGGACAGGGCAGGGTCGTTCCGGTCTCCCGCACGCAGCTCATCCAGGCGACGGAAGCAAGCGTGGTGCAGGAAATCGCCGTGAAGCTCGGCCAGATCGTCAAGAAGGGCGATCTCATCGTCCGGCTCGACGATACGGCCACGACCTCGACGCTCGGCGAACTCGAAGCGCGCGCCCGGGCCTTGCGCGTGCAGATCGCCCGTCTCGAGATGGAGCAGGCCGGCGACATGCTCTCGCCGATGACCTGCCCGCCGGAGGTCGCCAAATCGAGCCCGGAAATCTGCGCCAACGAGGCCCAGCTCCTGAAGGCCAGGCGCGATGCCTTCCAGAACAAGCTCTCGGTCCTGCAGGAGCGCCATCTGCAGCGGCGCAAGGAGCTTGACGAGGCGCTGGTGAATATCGACCGCCTCGAGAAGAATATCGCGGTGTCCGACAAGGAAGCCGATCTTCTGGAGCCACTGGTCAAGCGCAAGCTGGCGCCCCAGACCGATCTCCTGCGCGTGCAGAAGGAACTGACCGACTCGACCGGCCAGCTCAAGCTGCTCAAGGAATCGCTCGAGCGCATCCGCGCCGCCATCAAGGAAGCCTCGCTCCAGGTGGACGAGATCATGCTCGCCTTCCAGCAGGAGGCGCTGGCGGAAAAGACAAAGGCCCTTGCCGATCTTTCCGTCGTGACAGAAACGGTACGCGGCGCATCGGACCGGGTGCAGCGTACGGACCTGCGCTCGCCGGTGGACGGCGTGGTCAACCGGCTGGAGATCACCACCATCGGCGGGTATGTGCAGCCCGGCACGATCGTCGCCGAAGTCGTGCCCACGTCGGATACGCTGCTCGTGGAAGCCCACATATCGCCCAACGACATCGCCTTCATCCGGGCCGGCCAGCCGGCGCTGGTGAAGATCACCGCTTTCGACTTCTCCATCTATGGCGGCCTGCACGGCGAGGTGTCCAACGTTTCCGCCGACTCCATGTTCGACGAGAAGTCCAACGAGACCTACTATCTGGCGCAGGTGAAGACGGACAAATCCGAGATCGTCCGCAACGGCAAGTCCCATGCGATCATCCCCGGCATGGTCGCCTCCGTGGACATCATGACGGGCCGCAAGACCATCCTGCAATATCTGCTGAAGCCCATCAACAAGGCGCGTACCGAGGCCATGCAGGAACGGTAATCATGGCGCAACCTTCCGACAAGGTGGATGACCGCCCGCAGACACGGGATAGCGAGCTTGTCTTCCGCGTCGTGGAGGACGGCGGTATTCGTCGCGGCATTCGCCTGGAGGCGATCTATTGGCGGGTACTGCGGGAAATCGCGGAGCTCAGGCAGAAGAAGATCGGCGCGCTGGTCGGCGCCATCCTCGCGGAGGCGCCCGAAGAGGCCAACACGACGGCGTTCCTGCGGGTCTACTGCCTGCGCTCGGCGCTCGATATGCTCGCTGCCGAGCGGGAAGTCACCGATCCGTCCGGCATCGGCAATCTGGTGCGCGCGTCGCCCGCCCCGGCATTCGCCCTCGGGCTGGACAAGCGGCTCATCGCCTATAACCAATCTTTCCTGAACTATATCCAGGCCCGTTTTTCCCATGGGGAAACGGAACCGGTCAACCGCGATCTTCGCCTTGCGCTCGACGTGCAGCTTGCCGTCCTCGCAGCCAATCTGAAGGCGAATGGCAATCGCCCGCTTGAAGCGGGCTTCACCGTCGGGCTCGGGGGGCGTCGTCTGCGCGGTGTACTCAACGCCCTGCTGGCGCCGGCCGCAGGGCAGAGCATCATGCTCTGCTACGTGCTGCCCTGACCGGGCGGCAGCCTTTCATCGTCAAAACGCCGGAATACCTTCGCCCGGCTGCACCGCGTCGAGCGAGGCAGGGCGTTTCTGCATGGCGAATTCCGAGCCGCGCTTGTAGCCATGGACATAGGCACGCTCGGTTCCGAGCGAATAGAGCGCCTGATAGTCCGGCAGTTGCCGATCCGTCAGAACCGCGTCGCGCATGTTGTCGAGCACGTAGTTCTTGCCGTCGATCGCGACCGTCAGGACGGCGTGGTAGAAGTTGCGCCGCGTTTCCCGCAGGACGACCAGCGTCATGCTTTCGGCCTCGATGCCCGCCTGGCGCAAGGCGGCAAGCTTGAGGATCGCATAGTCCTCGCAGTCGCCCTTGCCCAGAGCGAGGATTTCGGCCGGCGTCGCCCAATAGTCGAGTTCGCCGTGCGCATCGACGTCCTTGGTATAGCGGACAAGCCGGTTGACAGAGACATTGAGCGCCTCGATCTTGCGCAAAAGCGGCTCATCGGCCGCGGCGTCGATCGTTTCACGCAGCATCTTCAGGCGGGTCCGGCACGTCGCCTGCTCGCCGCAATCCTCCGGCGAAAGGCCGGCCGCAGCGGCTTCGATCTCCTTCCAGCGCACTAGGGCGCCGGGCTTGAAGGGAAAGGCCACCGAGCCGAAAAGGCCCGAGGACACGGTGCCGGTCATCGTCATGTCAAGACCGAGATCATCTGCCGCGATGACGGCCGGCCCCTGCCGGAATGCCCGGTCCGCATCCGCCTCACCATTCGTGATGCCATGCGCAAACAGGAACCCGCCCAACAGGATGCCACTCATCACTGCCAGATAATGCCGTCCTGCCGGGGATGCCTGTCTTCTTGCCATCGGATAACCCTCCAAGGTTGAGGGCAAATCTATCCGGGCGAATTGTATATCCCGCTAAAATACACGGTGAACGCGCGATGTATTTCGAAATGCAACTTAATTCAATTTGGAAAATGCAAGGTAACGTTGTGCTAACCATAGAAGGCACAGCGCCGATATCGAGACCGTAGTCGGCTGAGGTCTGACGTGGACAACGCCAAAAGCCCCGAGACATCTCTGTCATCGGGGCTTTTTTGATTTGGCTGCGGAGGCCTGAAATCACGGAGACTTGTAGTTTCCTTGGAATAACACAACCGCGCAGATTTTGTGGTCAACGTCAGATTCCCGAAATTCCATTATTACTCTTTCATCATGTGGGATGGCTTTCTATGGCCGGTTCGACCGTAGACTTCATCCGGCACCAAAGAAGGGTCATTGTAGACCCACCATGTGCAGTAAAGCCGCCGGTCCTTCCCATTCTCATAGGGCGGCTCCACTTCACGGGCGGGATAGCCGAGCCGCTGGATGGGGTTAACCTCGCTGAGGACACAGCAATGGGCGCAATAAAGGCAGACCCCTTTCAGGTTCCATGCCCAGTCGTGCGGTTCTGTCGTCACAGGATAGCGCCCATAGGTCTCACCCGTGACGTTCCGGCCACCCGAGCCGCAGGGCGCGAAGCGAAAGCCGATCCTGTCCTTCTCCCGCACCAGTTCGACGGCTCCGCGCCGGCCGGGGCCGGAGAGATGGCCGCGCAAAGCCTCGGCAGCGATGTAGAGCAGGGCTTCGGCCGAGCGTTTCCAGGGCGTGTGGTCGATATTGTAGCGTTCATAGCCGGCGCTCATGTCGGCCATCAGCATCTGCCAGAGCGCTCCGATCCGCTCCTCCCCAAGGTGGTGGGCGACGAGGCCGACCATGCCCTGCGTCCAGTCGCAGAGCCGGTCGTGCAGGTCGAGCCAGGCCAAACGCACGGCTTCGATGGCCGGAACCGCCGCTTCCGCTTCACCCGCCATACACAGGCCGGCAGCTTCTTCCGCCAGAACGCCGATATCCCGCCATTCCCGCTCCGGCTCGAAGGGGCCGGTTCGCCCCTCCGTCACACGCGCAACAAGCGCCGTCTCTTCCGCCGTCACCATCCGTTCCTCGACACCCGATTCCAGCAGATAGAGCCGCGTGCGCTCGCGCCATTGCGTGAAAAGCTCGAAGGCCTCTTGCGCCTCCGTCACGCTATAGCGGGCAAGCCGAGCTGCCTCGTACCGGCGCCCCTGCCGCACGGCGTCCGTTGCCATATCATAGGTGGAGCGACACTGTTCGTCCCAGCTTCCTATACGGACATCCTGTCCGACGCCGGGATGAAAAACCACAGGATCATCCGCCCCGACGCCGGTCAGCGCCAGAAAGCGCCGCAGCAGCGGCAAACCGGCAGGAGCTTCCCCGATAGCGGCGCGGAGGGCATTCACGTCGATCCCGGTCGTGGCGAGCGACTCACCGAGCGCATCGACGAGTGCGTGCATGAAGGCCGCGCCGAATTCCGGGTGGAATTGCACGCCCCAGGCCTTTTCACTGTAACGCACCGCCTGATAGGCCTCCAGCGCACTTTCGGCCAGCACCGTCGCGCCCGGCGGCAAGGCGAGTACACTCTCATAATGGTGGGCGTTGAACTTCGCCCGCGCCGGCAAGTCCGCAAACAGCGGATCCGCCCTGCCCTCATAGGCGAAGGCAACCTCGACGGTCCCCGCTTCCGGACCCTTCGGATTGGGCCCGACCGTGCCGCCGAGCGCATGAGCAAGAAGCTGATGGCCAAAACAGACACCGAGAACGGGCACGCCGGAGAGAACCGCCCCCCGCAGCCAGTCCGCCGTTGCCTCCATCCAGGGCTCGCGGGCGCTGACCATGGCCGGCGAGCCGGTGACCAACACCCCGCCGAATGCATCAGGCGGGTCGGATAGGACTTCCCCGGCATGGACGGCGACGACGTACAGGCGTTCCGGCGGCAGGCCAAGCGCCCGTGCGAATATGGCGTCGAGATCGCCGAACGCAGCAGCGACGGAAGGCAGACGTTCGACGATGCTGCCCGTCTTGACGATCAGAAGGCGCTTTTCCTGCGGGCCGCTCATCGCCCTTCGCTCCGGATGAATTCCGCCACCCGCTCGCCAATCATGATGGCCGGCGCATTGGTGTTGCCGCTGGTGATCTGCGGCATGATCGATACATCCGCGATGCGTAGGCCCTCGACGCCACGCACCCGCAGATGCGGATCGACCACCGACGTCGCATCCTGACCCATCCGGCAACTCGCCGAAGGGTGGCACATATTGACAGCGCGCCGGCGAATATAATCCGCCCAGTCCGCGTCGCTCTGAACGTCGACGCCGGGCGAGACCTCGCGCACCACGCGGTCGCGGATAGGCGCGCTGGCGTAGATATCGCGCACCGCCCGGCAGGCGTTTGCGAGTGTTCGCACATCGTCGTCGTTCGCAAGGAGATTGTAGTTGATCACCGGCACGTCGAAAGGATCGGACGAGCGCAGCCGCACGCTGCCCCGCCCGGTGGGGCGGCAAAGGCTGACCCCGGCGCTGACGGACGATTCCTTCAGGAACTTCACGCCGTGATCGAGCACGACATAGCCGGCCGGCATGAAGCTCGTCTGGAAATCCGCGCCGCCGCCCGGCGTCGTCGAACCGTAAAGCGTCACATGGCACATGCCGGATGCCGCCGGCCCCGTCCGGTCCCACATCCATCGCGCACCCGCTTTCAGGATGCCGGCAAGCCCCAGCGTGTCGTTCCACGTCTTCTCGCCCACCTCCACGCTCATCCAGACGCAGGGATGGTCCTGCAATCCTTCGCCGACGGCCGGCAGGTCGACGGCGGGCTCTATGCCCACGGCGCGCAGATGATCGGCCGGGCCGATGCCGGACAGCATCAGCAATTGCGGCGAATTGATTCCGCCGGCCGACAGGATCACCTCTTCGTCGGCGTGGACCGTCTCCACACGCCCGGAGCGGACATAGCGGACACCTCGCACTCGCCCCTTCTCGATGATCAGCCTCGTCGCCGTGCTGTTCGTCAGGATCGTCAGATTGGGGCGGCGGCGCGCCGGGTTGAGATAGGTGCGGGCCGTGCTCAGTCGCCAGCCGCGTCCGGCGCTGGTCGGGCACGGCATGGCGCCAACCCCGGTCTTCAGGAGGTCCGTGCTGTTTTCCGGCAAGCCTGCCGTATGGGCGCTCTGGAGGAATTTCCGCGCGATCGGATGCATCGGCGCCGGCGGCTCGACACGAATGGCCTCATCGACCTTCAGGTAAGCGGCGTTGACGGCTGCAAGGCTCCAGTCGGGGCCCGCCGCCGCTTCCCATGCGTCATAGTCGGCCTTCAATCCCTTGACGAAGACCATGCCGTTGATCGAGCTGCCACCGCCAAGGCCGCGACCGCCAGTCAGCGTCTCGCGCCGCCCGTTGCGCGTGGGATCGGGCTCGATCTCCTGTAGCCAGTGATAGCGCGGGCTGCCCTTCACGAAATAGATGCCGTTGGGGATCTGCAGGAAGGGCGCCATGCCACCCCCGCCCGCTTCGAGAAGAAGAACGGAAACGGCCGGGTCTTCCGACAGGCGCGCCGCCGCGACCGCCCCGGCCGAGCCACCGCCGACGATGACATAATCATAGGATTTCATGGATTGCCTCCGCATATCGGTTTCGGCGCCGCCGGCCGGCGTCCCGCGAAACGGATTGCTGTTGGTTGCTTCGGATGGAAGGGACCTGGCCCCTTCATTGCAGCTTGGCCGTGAGCCCCCCATCCACGACGAGGTCCGTCGCGGTGACGAAGGAGGCGTCATCGGAAAGGAGAAACATGCAGGCCTGGGCGATATCGTCCGGGCGGCCGATCATCGGCAGCGGCGTGCGCTTCTTCATTGCCTCCACCCGATCCGGATCGGCATAGATGCCGCCCGTCATCGGCGTCCAGACGGAGCCGGGGCAGACGGTGTTGGAGCGGATACCCTGGCGACCGTAGGTCAGCGCGAGGCTGCGCGAAACGGCGATCAGCGCCGCCTTCGAGGTCAGGTAACCGTCGCTGGGGCCGGCCTCCAGATGATTGTCCACGCTGCGAAGGCCGACGATGCTGGCGACATGCACCATGCTGCCGCTGCCCTTGCGGGCCATCAGCGGCACGGCCAGACGCGCGGCATGGATGGCCCCCACAAGGTTGATCCGCATCGTCCTGTCCCAGACGTCGAGGTCCATATCGACCACTGAGCCGTCGTCATTCCAGAAGAAGATGCCGGCAGCGTTGACGAGGAAGTCGAGCCCCGTTTCCGTGAACGAACTGAAAGACGCGGCAAGCTGGCCGGCATCCGTGATATCCCCCTGGACATAGGCGACACTGCCCGGTCCAGACGGGAAGTCCGTCGGGTCCGGCTTGATGTCGAAGGCGACGACACGCGCTCCCGCCCGCACCAGATGGCAGACGATCGCATGGCCTATTCCTCCGCCGGCGCCCGTCACATAGGCGTGCGTGCCGGAAAAATCGTGTTTCGTCGCGGTCATAGGTCGGCCTCGCCCTTTGTGGTGTAGGCCGAGGTGATCCCGCCGTCTGCAAGAAGAACCTGGCCGGTGATGTAGGAGGATTCATCGCTGAGAAGGAACGCCGCCACGGTGGCGATCTCTTCGCATTGCCCGAAGCGCCGCATCGGCAGGTGTGGCATCCGCGTTTCCATGAAACCCGGATAACGATCCTGCAGGGACTGGTAGAGTTCGGTCACGACCGGACCCGGCGAGACCGCGTTGACCCGAATGCCACGTGGGGCCAGCTCGATCGCCATTTCCCGCGACATGGCGACGACGCCGCCTTTGGCGGCGCAATAGGCGATTTGCGCATGGGCCGAGCCGATATGCGCGACCATGGCAGCATTGTTGAGAATGGCCGCGCCTGGCCGCTTCGCCATATGCGGAACTGCCGCGCGGCTCATCAGGAAGATAGACGTGAGATTGAGGGCGAGCGTGGCGTTCCACGTCACCACCTCGGTCTCCAGAAGGCCGGCATCTCCCTGAAGACAGGAGCCGGCATTGTTGAAGAGTCCATCCAGCCTGCCGAAGCGCGACATGGCAAAATCGACCGCCGCGTGGCAATCGGCCTCCTTTGCAACGTCTGCGCTGAAGTAAGCGGCATTTCCGCCGGCGGCGTTGATCTCCGCCGTCAGCGCTTCCAGCGGGTCGGTCGCTCGCGCCACGAGCACGAGTGCGCAGCCCTCTGCCGCAAACTGCCGGGCGCTGGCCGCGCCGATACCTTTGCTGGCACCGGTGATCAGAATGGTGCGGTCTTTCAATCTCACATCAATGCTCCGAAAGGATGGGGCTTGGCCGTCATGACACGATTTATCCATATTAGAAAACATTTTTCGTATTTGACAATAGTTTTCGTTTGCCGCATCTGTATGAGGGACGATGGGCGAAGGGCAAGAGAGACGAAGGAGGGTCGACCTTGGGACAACCTGAAGCATCCCGCGCCGCGGCAATCGCGGCCGCGAGGGGGGAAATCGGCAAGCGGGGCCTCAAGCAGGTCACGGTCGCTCATTTCGATACGAACGCCACGCTACGCGGCAAGCTGATCTCGGCTGACAGTTTCCTTGCCGCCCTCGAAGGAGGCACCGGCCTCCCCGCGGTGTTCACGGCCGTCGATTACAAGGAGGCCGTCGTACCCGGCCTGCCGGTTACGGACGCGGGATCCGGCTATCGGAACAGCTCGGTCCAGATCGATCCCCTCTCCATGCGCGTGTTTCCGCATGGCGCGCGCAAGGACGACCTCCTCTTCCTTCTGCAATTCGACGACGACAGCCGCCAATATTGCCCGCGGGCGATCCTGACCAAGGCACTCGAAGATTTCCGCGGTCTCGGCCTCGATATCTACAGCGCCTTCGAATACGAGTTCTCCGTACTCGACGAAACTCCGGCCACGGCCCTCACCAAGAGCGCCGACGCCCTGGTTCCCTTCGAGGACAATCCGGTTTTCGGATCGATCGTGCAGCAGGTCTGCAATGGCGAGTTCTATCACGAGCTCAGCGAAGTTGCCGACACGATGGGCTTCCCGCTCGACGCCTTGCACAAGGAGCTCGGAGCCGGCCTGCTGGAAGTCGCGCTGAAGCCGAGCGTTGGCCTGCGCAGCGCGGACAACGCAGCCCTGTTCAAGACGATGGCGAAGGCAGTCGCCAAGCGCAGGGGCCTGACGGCCACCTTCATGGCCAAGCTGAAGATGTCGCTTCAAGGCCACGGCGGCCACGTCCACCTGTCCTTCCGCGATATCGGAACAGGCAAGGCCGCCTTCGCCGATCCGGACGGCCAGTTCGGCATGAGCGCACGCGCCCGCCACTTCGTCGCGGGTCTCCAGCGCTACCTGCCGGAGCTTGCTCTCATGGCGCTGCCAAACATCAACTCCTACCGCCGGCTCATTCCCAATGCCTGGGCGCCGGTCTATCCCAATTGGGGCTTTGAAAACCGTACCTGCGCACTGCGCGTCGTGGGCACAAGCCCTGCTTCAAAGCGCGTGGAGATCCGCCTTGCCGGCGCCGATGCCAATCCATATCTGGCGCTCGCCGCCTTCATCACGGCGGGCCGTCTCGGTATCGAGCAGGCCCTGGAGCCGTCCGAACCCTGCGCACAGAACGGTTGGGACGAGGCCTCGGTGCGGGACCTGCGCCGCTTCCCCTCCTCCTTGCCCGAAGCAACGGAAACATTCGCGGCCTCGGAGGTCGCCCGCGCGCAGTTCGGCGAAACCTTCCTCATCCATTACGCCGGCATCAAACGGGCGCAGAGCGAAGATTTCGCCCGCACGATCACGGACTGGGAAATCCGCAATCTCCTGATCTCCTCCTGAGGCAACCGCAAGCGAGACCCCATGGCACAGACCTTCAACGTCATAACCCCGGTCGACGGAAGCATCTACATGCAACGTCGCTTCGCAACGGCAGATGAAATCGCGGCGGCGGTGCGCAAGGCCAGGCAGGCGCAGCGCGAATGGAGCCGTGTATCCCTTCAGGAGCGAATGGCGAAATGCCAGAAGGCCGTCGATATCCTCGTGTCGCGCGCCGACATGCTCGGCGAAGAGGTCGCCTGGCAGATCGGCCGACCGCTGCATGTCGCGGCTGCGGAGATCAGCTCCGGCTACCAGCGCCGCGCTCGTCATTTCATCTCGCTTGCCGATCCGATCATCGCCGAACGCCCTTTGGACGGTGCCGATGGCGTGCGCCGCTTTGTCCGCCATGAACCGCTTGGCGTGGTGCTCTCCATCATCGCCTGGAACTATCCCTTCGCCTCGGCGACGCTCGCGGCGCTCTATCCGATCGTCGCCGGCAATGCCGTGATCATCAAGCACTCGCCGCAATGCCCGGCCGCCGCCGAGCGCCTTGCCGACGCTTTTATCGAGGCGGGCTTGCCGGAAGGCACCGTGCAGGCGCTGCATATGGCAAATCCCGACGCGGCCGCCCTTATCGGCTCCGGCGATATTCAGCATGTCGAATTCATCGGGTCCAATGCTGGCGGAATGGCGGTGCATGCCGCCGGTGCCCAGGCGATGGTCAGCTATTCGCTGGAGCTCGGCGGCAAGGATCCGGGCTATGTCCGCCCCGACGCCGATATCGACGCCACCGCAGCGGCGATGGCTTTCGGCTTCAGCGACAATTCCGGCCAGTCCTGCTGCTCCCTCGAACGCATCTATGTCCACGAGCGCGTCTATGACGGCTTCCTGGAAGCGCTGCGCGTCCATTCAGCGAAGATCACGCTTGGCCATCCTATCGAAGAGCAGCCGGATATCGGCCCCGTCGTCAGCGCGGCGGCGGCCGACCGGATCCGTGCGCAGGTCACCGATGCGGTGACAAAGGGCGGCAAGCTACTCCTGCCGGAAAACCGCTTCGCCATCGCCCGCCCGGGCACGGCCTATGTCGAGCCGCAGGTCGTCTACGACGCCGACCACACGATGGACATCGCCGTGGCGGAGACCTTCGGTCCCCTCGTCTCGGTCACCAAGGTCGCCAGCGACGAGGAGGCGGTGCGGCTGATGAACGATTCCGACTATGCGCTTACCGCTTCCGTTTGGACGAAGGACGTGGAGGCCGCCATGCGTATCGGCGAGCAGGTCCCATCCGGCACCTGGCTGATGAATCGGTGCGACCACAGCGACATCAACCTGCCATGGGGTGGACGCAAGAGCTCGGGGCTCGGCTATGTGGGCGCCGATCTCGGCTATCTGCGCGTAACGACCCCGCGCGGCTACCACCTGAACACCGGCTTCAATGCCGGCTGAACGCCCCAAACGAGATTGCGGAACCGCCATGCCGGAAACCTTCTACACCCAGCTCGCCACCACCCTCGATGACATAGAGGCGAAAGGCCTTACCAAGAGGGAGCGGCTCCTCGCCTCGCCGCAGGGCGGCCGCATTACCGTTGGGACACCGGGGGAAACCCGCAAGGTCCTCAACATGTGCGCCAACAATTATCTCGGCCTCGCCGCCCATCCCGCGCTTGTGGCCGCAGCACGGGAAAGCCTTGACCAGCGAGGCTACGGCATGGCCTCCGTCCGTTTCATCTGCGGAACGATGGACATTCATCGCACATTGGAGGAGCGGCTTTCCCGCTTCCTCGATCACGATGACGCCCTCCTCTACACTTCATGCTTCGATGCGAATGGCGGCCTGTTCGAGCCTTTGCTCGACGAGAACGACGCCATCATCTCCGATGCTCTCAATCATGCCTCGATCATCGACGGCATCCGCCTTTGCAAGGCCAAGCGCTATGTCTACGCCAATTCTGACATGACGCAGCTGCGCGAAAGGCTGCAGGAGGCCCGTGGCAAGGGCGCACGCACCATCATGATCGCAACCGACGGCGTGTTCTCGATGGACGGCTATCTTGCGCGTCTGCCGGAAATATCGGCGCTCGCCCGGGAATTCGATGCCCTCGTCATGGTCGATGACAGCCATGCGACCGGCTTCGTTGGCCCGAAGGGCAAGGGTACGCCGGCGCATTTCGGCGTCGAGGTCGATATCCTCACCGGCACGCTCGGCAAGGCGCTGGGTGGAGCCGTCGGCGGTTACGTGGCGGCCCGCAAGCCGGTGATCGACCTTCTGCGCCAGCGGTCGCGGCCATATCTCTTCTCCAATTCCCTGCCGCCCGCGGTGGTGTGCGCAGCACTCGCAGCCCTCGACCTCGTGGAGCAGGGCGACGACCTGCGCAGGAACCTGTTTTCCAATGCCGCGCACTGGCGCACGGGCCTCGAACGCCTCGGCTTCGATGTTCTGCCCGGCGAACACCCGATCATTCCCGTCATGCTGGGCGATGCCGCGCTCAGCCAACGCATGGCAGCCGACCTCTATACCCGAGGCGTCTATGTCAGTGGCTTCTTCTATCCGGTCGTGGCCATGGGCAAGGCCCGCATCCGTACACAGATGAACGCCCTTCACACCCACGCGGATCTCGACTTCGCACTCGACGCTTTCGACGCGGCACGCCACGCGGTCGCTTAGCAATACCAGGAGGACCACAGATGAATCGTTTATCCGGCAAGGTCGCAATCGTCGTGGGAGCCGGTGTCTCCGGCCAGGGATGGGGCAACGGCAACGCAACGGCCGTGGAGTTCGCCCGGGAGGGCGCCAAGGTCGTGGCCGTCGATCATGATCTTGTGCGAGCGCAGCAGACCAGGGACGCAATCCTGGCGGAGGGAGGCACGGCCATCGCGCTGCAATGCGATGTGACCTCATCCGAACAGGTTGCCAGGATGGTCGCCACGGCCAAGGAAACCTATGGCCGTATCGACATCCTGCACAACAATGTCGGGATCGTCGTCGTGGGTGGCGTGGTCGACATGCCGGAGGAAGTCTGGGATCGTGTCGTGGACACCAATCTCAAGGGCATGTTCCTGACGTGTAAATATACGATCCCGGTCATGCTGGAAAATGGCGGCGGATCGATCGTCAACGTTTCCTCCACTTCCGGCATCCGCTGGCAGGGCACGCCCTACATCTCCTACGCAGCGTCAAAATCCGGCATTTTGCAGTTCACCAGATCCATCGCCATGGAATTCGCTGAGCGCGGAATCCGGGCCAATGTTCTCCTGCCCGGCATGATCGACACGCCGCTGGTGCGCAACTCCCTTTCCGACGAAGGATATGAAGCCGTGAAGAGGGCCCGCGACGCTGCCTGCCCGATGAAGCGGATGGGCACTCCCTTCGAGGTCGCCAAGGCAGCGATCTTCCTCGCCTCCGACGAGGCGAGCTACGTCTCCGGCGCGGAGCTCGTGGTCGACGGCGCCCTGACATGCAAGATCTGACCGCCAAGAAACAGCGGTGCCTCGGCATCATCGCAGGAGCGGGGCCGGATGCCGGCCTCGCTTTCTGGCGCAAGGTGCTCGCCGCCGAGAAGCGGCGCTTGGGCGAAGCCTATCGCGGCGATCTCGACGCACCCCGGATACGCATCGTCTCCGAACCGGAACTCGGCCATGTCATGCGCATGGCCGTCCATCACGACTTGCTCGAGGCAAGCCTGAGTCGGCTTCTCGGCGAACTCGCCCATAGCTGCGACCGGATCGTGCTCGCCTGCCACGCCCTCCAGTCCATGGCCGAGAAGGCCGCCGGCGCGGTGGCCGGCGACCGGTTCGTCTCACTGCCCGCGCTCGTCCGTAATCACTTGCAGGATACGAGGCTCGATCGCGTCGGTCTTATCGGCGCACCCTCCGTCACCGCCGACCGGATCGCCTCCCCCTACGGTTCGCTGTGGGACATCGCCAAGGTGGAGACGCCCGCCGATCCCGCCGCCGTGCTCGACCTCATCCTGACGGCGAAACGCATCGGCACCGCACATCCGGACATCGCCGCTCGACTTTCCACCGTAGTCGCCGGCTTCTCGGCCGATACGATTCTCCTGGCCTGCACGGACTTCAGCGACATTGCGCTGGATATTCCCGGCAAGCGGATCATCGACATCATGGACATTGCCGCGGACGCAGTCGTCCAACCCGCCTGAGACGAGCGAAAACTGCATGGCGACGCACAAAGAACCCGCCGGTCGTTCGACCGGCGGGTTCTTTGTGCGTGCCTCGGGAGGGAGGAAATCAGCGGATCGGCTGCGCCCGCGCGAGCACCAGGCCGCCGGGACGGAACAGAAGGAACCCGATGAGAATCATCAGGACGAGCGGGTCGCGGAAGATCAGCATCTTCGACGGCAGGACGGCCTGAAGCAGTATCTCCAGGAAGCCGAGGAAGAAACCGCCTGCAACAGCCCCGACGAGGCTTCCCATTCCCCCGATGATCGTCGCGACGAAGGCCTTGACGAGCGGCGTGAAGCCGAGCGTCGGATCGACGGAACCGCGCTGGGCAAGCCAGAGGACGGCGGCGATGCCGGCAAGCAGGCCCGAGATCGCGAAGGCCCCGGCGAAAACGACGTTGGCACGAATGCCCATCAGCCGCGCGACGTTGAAGTCCTCTGCGGAAGCCAGCAATGACAGGCCGAATTTCGTGCGATTGAGGAAGAGGTTGAGCAGGATGACCGAGCACAGGACGACCACGATCGAGACGATCTGGACGATGCCGATATAGACGCCGCCGATCGAGATCGCTCCGGTGAAGATATCCGGCATGACCACCGGCTTGCCGCGCGAGCCGAAGACAATCTGGAACAGGATCTGAAGTGCGCCGGACAAAGCGAAGCCCGTCACCAGCAATGTGGTGGGATCGGCACCCCGCAGCGGCCGGAAGGCGATGCGTTCCATCGCCACCGCCGCGCAGACAGCAGCGGCAAGCCCGACCAGCACCGCCACGCCGAACGGGCAACCGAGCGAAAGCGCGAAATAGATCGCATAGGCGCACACGGTCATGATTTCTCCGTGGGCGAAGTTGATGAAGCCGAAAAGGCTGAAAACGATGGCGAGGCCAAGAGCCAGCAGCGCATAGGTTCCACCAAGGCTGAGGGCATTGATCGTGTATTGAATGAAGAGTTCCATTGCGTTGCCGTCCTCAGGCGGATGTATCGGCAATCCCGAGATAGGAATGCCGGATGAGTTCGCTGTCGAGCATTTCCCGGGAAGTGCCCTCGGCAACGATGCGGCCGTTCTCGAGGACACAGGCGCGGTCGGCGATGGAGAGCGACTGATAGACGTTCTGCTCCACCAGCAGGATCGTCAGACCACCGTCACGCAGCTTACAGATCAGCTCGAAATTCTCCTGAACGATCTTCGGCGCGATGCCCAGCGACGGCTCGTCGAGAAGCAGGACCGAGGGAGACGACATGAGGGCACGGGCGATGGCCAGCATCTGCTGCTCGCCGCCCGAAAGCGTCCCCGCAAGCTGTGCACGCCGCTCGGCAAGAATGGGGAACTGCTCGTAGAGACCATCCAGCACATCGGTCTGGCGCCAGGATTTCTTGGTCATGGCGCCGAGCAGCAGGTTCTTCTCGACCGTGAGCTTGGCGAAGACGCGCCGCCCCTCCGGCGAAAGGGTCATACCGCGCTTGACGATCTGCTCAGTGCTCTGCTTCTCCAGGGCTTCGCCGGCCAGGGTCACCTGACCGGCCGCCTTGGGAATGAGCCCCATGATCGCATTGAGGGTGGAGGTCTTGCCGGCCCCGTTGGGGCCGAGAAGCGAGACGATCTCCCCCTTGCGGACCTCAAAACTGACACCCTTGACGGCCTCGATAGGCCCGTAGCGAACGGAAAGATTATCGATTTTCAGCATTGTTCCTCTCCGTCACGGTGTCGGAATATCCGCCGCGTCGGGTACGATGGATTTCTTGAAGACGCCCTTGCCGCCTTCGACCTCGAGCACATGCACGGGCCAGAGCGGCAGACGGCCGCGTCCCTCATAGGTGATGGGTCCGCTCGGGCCGTCGAAACCCTTCGTCGCTTCGATTGCCTTGCGCAGGGCGTCAGGCTGCGTCGAACCGGCCCGCCGCGTCGCGTCGGCGATGACCTGCATCGCCGTATAGCCGACGATCCAGGCGGCGTTCTCCACATGCTCGGGATGCGCCTTTGCAAAACGGGCCTCGATCTGGCTGTACTTGCTGCCCTCCACCGGAACACGGTTCGTCAGCAGGATCGTGCCGTCGGCGATCGAACCCAATGCGAAGATCGTCGGTGTATCGATGGCATCGGCCCCGAGGATGCGGCTCTTGATGCCGGCCGCGCGGAGCTGGCGCAGCAGCGCAGGAAAATCCGGTTCGAAGGCCGCCGTCATGATGGCATCGGGCTCCTGAGGCAAGGCGCGAATCTCGGCGACGACGCTGCCGAAGTCGACCTGGTTGAAGTTGTATTCGCCCTCGCCGACGACGGTGCCACCCTTCTTCTGAAACACTTCGGCGAAGTAATCCGGCAGCTTCTCTGTATAGGCGTCGTCGGGCGATTTCAGCAGGTATACGTTCTCGATCCCAAGATCCTCGCGCGCATAGATTGCCAGCGCCGCGCCCATCAGATTGTCGCTGAAGTTCGACAGATACATCCAGTCGCCAACCTGCGGTGCGACGGAAGGCTGCGAGCCCGTACTGTTGAACATCAGCACGCCCTGCTTCTGGCCGGCGCGGCCTGCCGCGATGGTGCCGGACGAATCGGCGCTCATCATCAGCACGCTGATGCCCTGCCCGAGCAGGGCTTCCACCGACTTGACCGCCTCTGCGGAAGAAGAGGCCGCATCCCGCCCCTGGATCAGCTTGACGGGGATTTTCCCGTCGATCCCCCCGGCCGCGTTGATCTCCTCGGACGCGAAGGTGAAGCCGGCGGCAAAGGCAACGTCGAAGGCCGAGGCCCAGCCGGTCTGGGAATGGGCCATGCCGATCTTCAGCTCGTCGGCAGCATGCGCTACCGGCGGCATCACGCTCATGGCAAGGGCCATGCCCAGGCCGCCAAGCACGCTCCGGCGCGTCCATGACAGGAGGGTTCTAGGAGGTTTCGTTCGGGTCATGCCATGTCTCCTGAGCTGTTCGATGACGTCGTTTGCGAATGGCCGCCGCGCCGGTCCACCGGCACGGCGTGAGACGGTCAGGGCGCCGGGATATCGGCCGCGTCGGGAACGATCGTCTTCTTGTAGACGCCTTCTCCTCCCTCGATTTCCAGTACATGCACCGGCCAGACCGGCAGCCGGTTGCGGCCGGCATAGGTGATCGGACCGCCCGGACCGGCAAAGCCCTCTGTCTCCTCCAGCGCCTTTCGCAGGGCAGCCGGATCGGTCGCGCCCGCCCGCCGCGCGACATCCGCGATGACCTCCATGGCGGTATAGCCGACGATCCAGGCCGCGTTTTCCGCATGTTCGGGGTAGACCTTCGCGAAGCGCCCCTCGATCTCCTTGTAGGTGCTGCCTTCCAGCGGCTGGCGGTTGGACAGGACGACCGTGCCATCGGCGATCGGACCGAGCGAGAAGATCGTCGGCGTGTCGATGGCGTCGGCACCGAGGATGCGACTTTTGATGCCAGCCGCCCGCAGCTGGCGCAGCAATGCGGGAAAGTCCGGCTCGAACGCCGCCGTCATGATGGCGTCGGGAGGCTCCGGCAGGGCGCGGATATCCGCTACGACGCTGCCGAAATCGACCTGATTGAAGTTGTATTCACCTTCGCCGACGATCGTGCCGCCCTTTTTCTGAAAGACGTCGGCGAAATAGTCCGGCAATTTTTCCGTATAGGCGTCGTCCGGCGATTTCAGCAGATAGACGCTCTCGATGCCGAGCTCGCGGGCATAGAGTGCCAGCACCGTACCCATCAGGTTGTCGCTGAAATTGGAAAGATACATCCAGTCGCCAACCTGACTGGTGACGGAGGGCGGAGAGCAGGTGCTACCGAACATCAGCACGCCCTGCGTCTGGCCAATACGGCCGGCGGCGATGGTGCCGGACGAATCGGCGCTGGTCATCAGGACCGAGACATTCTCCTTGAGCAATCCTTCGACGGACTTGACCGCTTCGGCGGAAGACGAGGCCGCATCGCGCCCCTGCACCAGCTTGACCGGCAGCTTGCCGTCGATGCCACCCTTCTCGTTGATCTCCTGCGCGGCGAAGCTGAACCCCGCTGCGAACGCGCTGTCGAAGGAGGCGGCCCAGCCGGTATGCGAATGCGCCATGCCGATGCGTAACTCCTCGGCGGCAAGCGCCCGGGGGATACCCGGCAGGCCGGCAACGACGCCCGCCGCCAGAGCGAGGGCGACACCGCCGAGAAGCGCACGACGCGTACAGGACACGGTATTTCTGCTGTCAGACATTCCAATCCCCTATTGGTTCGCTTGGTAATTCGTTCCGAGATAGGCCTCGATGACCTTCGGATCCGCCTGGATGGCCTTCGGTTCACCTTCGGCAATCAACTCGCCCTTGTTCAGGACGAAGATGTAGTCGCACAGCCGCATGATGAGGTGCAGGTCGTGCTCCACGATGAGAATGCCGACGCCGAACCGGGTCCTGATCTTCAGGAGCAGTTCCAGCAATTCGACGGATTCCTTGCTGTTCATGCCGGCCGCCGGCTCATCGAGCAGCAGATACCGGGGGCGCAGAGCAAGGGCGCGGGCGATCTCCAGCTTTCTCTGTCCGCCATAGGAGAGCGTTCCCGCCTTGAGGCCGGCCATGGCGGCGAGTCCCAGCTCATCCAGATAGGCCATGGCCTCCCGCTCCAGCACAGCACCGGAAAGGCCGCGCGCGGAGGCCGCCACCATGACGTTCTCGTGCACGGTGAGATCCTTGAAGAGGCGGATGTTCTGGAAGGTCCGTGCCAGACCGGACAGCGCGATGTCGTCGACCGAGCGGCCGTCGAGCCGCGTCTTTCCCAGTTCGACCGTGCCTGCGGAGGGTCGGATCACGCCCGTGATGATGTTGATGAGTGTCGTCTTGCCTGCGCCGTTAGGGCCAATGAGACCGACCACCTCGCCGGGACGCACGCGCAGGGAGACATCCTTCAGCGCTTGCAGCCCGCCGAACCGAACGCCAACCGCAGCGACCGCAAGGACGGCCTCGTCCGCCGGTATCGCGGCGTGGTGCTCCTGCGGGCCGGCGGACGGGAACCGTCCGTCGATCAATCGCGCGAGCCGGGCGCTGTAGACTTCCCGGCTTCCCATCAGGCCAGCCGGCTTGCGGTACATGACGAAGAGGATGACGAGGCTGAGGAGGATCTGTGCGAGACCCCAGAGCGGGGGAACCTCAAAACTACCGAGCGTGATGCCCGCCTCGAAGGGGCGCACGAATTCCACCAGGAGCGAGATCAGCAGCGTACCGAAGACCGCACCCGAAATCGACCGGATGCCGCCGACGACCAGCATCGCAACCAGTGCGAACGTTTCCTGGAGGTAGAAATTGCGCGGAGAGAAAGCGCCGAGCGTATGAGCGAACAGCGCGCCGGAAAGCCCCATGACGACGGCGCTGAGCACCCAGCCTTGCAACAGGCGACGGTTGCCCCGCACGCCCATGGCCGTGGCAGCAAGCTCGGTCTCGCGCAGGGCACGCAATTGAAGACCGGCCTTCGATTCCTTGAAGAGGAAGGCAACGGCAAGCGAAGCGAGCAGAAGACCGGTGACGAGCACGAGGTTCGTATCCTCCGGCACGCCGTAGAAAGCCTTGTTGCCATTGGTGAAATCCTTTGCACCGATCAGCACGAAATGGCTGATGACGAGAAGTCCGAAGGTCGCGACGACCGCCGAGGAATCCCGCAGGCGCGAAAGCGGCAGCCCGGTGATTATACCGAGCACCAGCGAAACCCCGACCGCCGCCGCGAGGCCGCCCCACAATCCGACATCGAGCGACAAGAGCGCTTCGGGCAGGTGCGGCAGAAACTGCGCCTTCAGATCGGGCGCGGTCGTGGCGAGCCCCGTGGCATAGGCACCGATGGAGAAGAAAGTGATATGGCCGACGGTCAGGATACCGGAATTTCCGGTGTAGACGGAGGTTCCCACGACCGCGATCATGTTGATCGCCACCAGCATGGCGATGCGCTCGAAATCCGCACCGAGCCAATGAACGCCGACAACGAGCACAACCAGCAGCGCTGACAGGATGAGGAAGGAGTTCGTCGCCGCCGCCACGCGCGAGGGGATGGCCCCGGCCACCCGCACATTCTGCGGGTTCAGCGCGTCGGCCGCCTCGGGAGTTCCGACCGATTTGATCGCCATTCGGCTTTCCTGCATCTTCCTGTCCTCTGTGGATTGCAATTCAGGACGCCCTCCGGCACCCCTTGTGGCTACCGCGAGCAGCATCGTCTTGCGCACCGCGGCGCGCATCGATCCATTTCCGGAATCATGTTCCTCCTCCTGCAGCCGATGCCGGCGGCCTCCATGCGAAGCGCCAGACGTGCGGCCTACGGCACACCGATCTCGGTTCCGGTCGATCCTTCAGCGGTCGTTACCGGAGAACCCCTTTTCTTATTTTCAGCAAACATGCTGATTTTGATAAATCATGTCAATATAGAAAAGTTATTTTCAATTTAGGAAAAAAGTGTCGGCAATGAATACGAATGCCGGCGCAAACGCGCGCATTCCGGACTTTTCAAAATGAAAATCATTGTAAGACAGGACGATGGGCGCCCACCATCGACGCTGGATGGAAAGAGTCGGCAACTCCCGGGCGAAGAGGCGGAATTAGAGGCCGGGCGCAACCGGGCAACCGATCACCAGGGGTTCGTTTCGAACGGCCATTTGCGACGATCGATCTTCTCATAGTCAATCTGAAGCGGATCGGGGCTGAGCGCGCCCGGGCCGGCGCAATACAGTATCTCGCCGGCAACCGCCTCAAATCCGCTGCGGAAATGCTGGGTCGACTTGACGATCACCACCGCTGCATCACCGAGCGCCACCCCCTGGTTCGTGAAGGCGTCGGGGTGGTAGACTTGGGTCCTGACCGTGTTGACCAGCACGGTGACGCCGTCGACATCGAGCACCGCGACGTCGCCCATCCGACTGCTTCCCTCGCCGAAGGTCTGCCAGGCGTCCCGTTTGAGATTCAGGACACGCGCCGTGGCAACGACCGGCTGGCCCGACTGGGCAGACGCCTTGCCGCCAATCGCGACGGCGAGCGTATTGCCGAGGCCGGCGGCGAAGGCTGCTTTCACGGTCTCGATATCCCATATAGCGCCGATGAGTGCTTTGGTAATCCCGCGTTCGAGCAGTTCGCGAAGCAGGAACGTCGAGTCGCTGGCAGCGCCGCCTCCCGCATTGTCCGCGGTATCGGCAATGACCACCGGATAGGCTCGCGCCGTGCCGAGCCGCGCGAATGTTTCCGCAATCGTCAGGAATTCCGGATGCGTACGCCCGCGTGCCGCGACCGTCTTGCCGGCCAGAACCTGCGCCGCGACGAGGGCGGCGGCCGGATCTCCGTCGGAATAGGCAAGCGCCTTCGTCCCCATATCCGTGCAGTCCCCCCAGGGGAAGCCGTGGACGAGGGAAACGCTGAGGATGCCTTTTTCGGATCGCTCAAGGGACTGGCACAGGTCGACAATCTCGCGGCTTGCCGGCTCGGAGGTGAAGAACAGGTCGATCATGCGGCAATCGACGACCGCAGGAACCGGCGCCACCTCTCCCGCCGCTGCCCGCTCGAGGATCGCGCAAAGCTCGCCGGCCCTCTCGCCGAAATCCACATGCGGATATTCCTTGAGGAAGATCAGCGTGGTGGCATTTTCCACCATCCGCGCCGACAGATGGCAATGCGGATCCAGGATCGCGCCAATCGCGCAGCGCGGGCCGGCGCTCTGGCGCACGGCTTCGAGAATGTCGCCCTCGCAGTCGTCCTCAACCGTCGTCGCCATGGCTCCGTGAAGGACGAGAACGACGATGTCGGGTTTTTCCCGGCGCACGCCATCCAGAATTTCCTCGCGCAACGCCAGATAGGTGTCGTGATCGACCGGCCCCGCCGGCCGGGCATAGGCGAAGACGCCATGCGCCACCACATGCCCCTTCGCCGAGAAATAGCGGTCCGCAACGAGGAGTGGCTGCGCATAGGGATGGGGCATGGCCCCGAACGCACCATTCCGAACGAGGCTGCCCTGCTGGAAAGTCGCCATATCGCACGGTACGGAGGAGAATGTGTTCGTCTCGGTGATCAGGCCGGCGCAATAGATCTTCATGGGAAAGAGGCCTCACGGAACGTTCGCGCAGAGGTGCGCCAACGATTTCTGGGATATTTGGAAACAATTTTTCCAAATATGAATGTATGTTCTATTTGGAAAAGATTGTAAACTTCCCGTACCCGTGCGAAACACGGATGTCGGACGATCAGATGGCGAACGGTCAGGAGAGCAAGGTGGACGAGGCTTCGGAAGGAATGAAGGCAGCGGCAGGCGCGAGCCGGCGCCCGAAAAAGGCCAAGGCCAAGGACCAGAGACAAAAGCTCGGAGATAACCTGAGGCTGATCAGGAAACTCCATAACTGGTCGCTGTCCGATATTCACAAGCTGACGGGCATTCCGCTTTCGACCTTGTCGAAGATCGAAAACGGCCATGCTACACTGACCTTCGAGAAAATCGTGCTGCTCACCGAGAAACTCGGCATCGAGTTCGCCGACCTCGTCAAGCCGGAGCGGAACAATCTGCCGAGCGCCAGCCGCTCGATCACCCGGTCGGGAACCGGTGCGCGACTGACGGTCGGGAACGTCCAGTTCGAATTCCTGAGCGGTGAACTGACTGCCAGCCGGAGCATCGCCTTCAAATCCACGATCACGGCCCGGCGCGACGATGCGAACGTCCCCCTCTTCAACAACCATTCCGGCGAGGAGTTCGTGTACGTGCTATCCGGCACGCTCATTCTCTATACGGAGCATTATGAGCCGCTGGCGCTCAATCCCGGCGACAGCATCATGTTCGACGCGAGCATGGGGCACTCCTATGCCTATGATGGCGAGCACCCTGCTGTGGTCATCATGGTGAATGAGAAATATATCACCCCGACCAGCCAGTCCGTCTTCGAGACCCTCAAAGCCAGGTCAACGAATATCGGTTAAGACTGTTTATTGCCACTGAGAGCTGATGGAGTCGATGCCACCTCCATCAGCCCTCCGTGGCCAATATACGACCTCGCCATTTATTTCGAGGAAGCCGATCGGGCGAAAATAAAGAAGATCGCCCGCTCTTCTGCGACGCCCCGTGTCGGCGGCAATTGCTACAGCTACGGATTGCTCGCCTCCGGACATGCGGATCTAGTTGTCGAGGCGCTTCGGGGGGGGGGCAAACCAAAAGTGCGCTTCATACCGCAGGCGCGTCCGTGTGGCACGCGCCAGATCGCTATCGTTCCGGCCGGATCGATAATCTTGCTGCGATAGATTTTGGAAACCGTCTGCCCCGCAATCGCCGATAACTAGCCTGTGGTGACAACGCCGCCGTCGATAGCGATAGCTTGACCGGTCATCATGCGGCTGGCCGACGACGCCAAGAACAAGCAGCCACCGACGATATCCTCCGGCGCCAGCGTATCCTTAAGGCATTGCCGATCAAGATGGGCTGAAAGCGCCTCAGGAGTGACCCATTTTTCCTTCTGCTTTTCGGTCAGAACCCAGCCGGGCGCCAGCGCATTGACGCGGATTCGATCCGGTCCGAACTCGCGAGCGAGTGCCCGCGTCATGCCGTTGATGCCGGAATTCGCGGCCACGTAGACGGGATAGCCGGCATTGCCCATCATGTAGCTGATCGAGGTGAAATTGACGATGGCGCCGCCGTTCATCGCCTTCATGCCAGGAATGACAGCCCGGCAGGCGAAAAAATAGGCCTTCAGATTGATGGCCATCGCCTGCTCCCAGAAAGCTTCGTCCACCGCGAGCGTATCATGCCGCTGGTCGTTAGCGGCATTGTTGACGAGCACGGCGACAGGGCCATGAACCTGCGCGGCGGCGTCCAGCGCCTGTTCCAGGGAAGCGAGATCGCTGATATCGGCCGGCAGGAACAGCGGGCGCCGGCCAGTCTTCTGCTCCATCTCTATACAGAAGGCAGTCGCATCGGAACGCTGGCAGAAGGCGACACGCGCGCCTTGGCGCAGGAAGCCTTCGGTAAGGGCCGCGCCGATGCCCGAGCCGCCGCCTGTGATGAAGACGGACGCGCCTTCGAGGTCCGGATAGATCGCCTCTGACATGTCAATTCTCCTTTGTCGCTTCGATGCTGATGGATAGGCCCCATTCCCGTGTTTCGCCCGGCTGGAGCCAAACCGCCTTGCCGGCGGCGACAGCATCGGCAAGGCTCTCCATCGGTGCGGTGGTGGGGGCGAGAGAAATCTGGCTGACCGGCGCCTCGGCAGGCCAGCCGCCGTAATCCAGCCAGAGACCGAGATACCTGGCAGTCTCCGCATTCCAGCGCAGAGTAAAGATGCCGCGATCTCCGACGACGCGCATCTCGGCCTGCCCTTCTACAGAGGTAAAGAATTTGCCGGCAAACCGGGTTTTCAGGGGGTGGATCTGGTCGAGGGCGGGCAGTCCGTCCCGGATTGGGTCCGGGAAGGCGACAGGGCCTTTCGCAAGAACATGCCCGTTATGGCTGATGAAGGCCACGTCGAGGGTTTCGATACCCGGCAGATGGAGCCGGTCGCCTTCCTTCGGCGCGATAAGAAGGTGCTGGGACCAGAGATAGGGCATCGTGGCCGAACTTTCGTTCGAAACGCGATAGGTAAGGGCAAGCCGATTGCTTTCAAGTGTCAGGGCGCGTTGGAAGCAAAGTGGCCCTGCTCGGCCGTTTATCGTGGCACTTTCAGCCGTCGCCTCCACGTCGACTGGGCGGCCCCAGAACTCACCGTGATCGCGAAGCGCCATCGGCCAGGCGTCCACTTCGCATGCGGCCGCGGAAGGAAAACATTCGTCCCAGCCGCGTGCCTGCTCGACGCCAAAGGTCGCCGTCTGGTCGGGCGAGCCAACCGCCGGCCCCGGAACAAGCCAGTTGCGGCCGGTCGCGAGATCAGTGAGTTCGCTTACCCGTCCGCCGAAATCCGGCTCAAGGCGCAAGCGAAGAATTCCATTGTCGAGGGTGACGCCGCTCATGGCTGCTCCTGTTGCAGGCGGGAGAGGGTTTGGGCCCATTGCCGGGCGATCGACAGCCCGACGGGCTGGACAGGCTGGCAGGGTGCACGATCGTGGATCGCGATGCCGGCATTTTCGCCGAAGATCCGCTTGCCGTAAGTGATGAGGTGTTCCAGCGACTGCATGACGAAGGTGGCGGCGGGAAGCGCCGCGGCATAGAGGGCCTCGGCCTCTGCATGACGGTCCGTTTGCCACAGGTCAAGGATGCGCGAAGCGACCGGAGCGATGTCAGGCGCGAGCACAAAGCCGCGGCAGCCGACGCGCAGGGCGTCGGTCATTTCGAGTCCACCGCGCCCACCGACAACCGCAAGGCTCTCGCCCGCCACGTCAATGATGCGGGCAAGGCCGAGCGCCGCATCCTCGGCCTTTACAGCCGCAAGATTGGGCGCCCGCTGTTTCAGGCGGACGAGGTCTTCGCCGGAAAGGGCGCGGCCAAGATATTGTGGTGCGTTCTGCACGGCGACGGGCAGCGCGGTCGCTGTCGCGACACGCGCAAAGAAGTCCAAATAAACATCCGCACCATAGTTGCCGACCATCGGCGGCTGGAGGATGAGCCAATCGGCTCCGGCCGCCGCTGCGCAGACTGCAAGCTCCACCTGCTCGCCCACCGAATTGCCGGCGATGGTCACCGAAAACGGCAAGCGGCCCGCATTGGCGCGCGCTGTCGTCTCGATCAGGGCACAGCGTTCGGCGAAGGTGAGTTTCAGTACCTCGGTCGCGAGGCCCAGTACGGTGATGCCTTGGCAGCCCGTCTCGACGCAGTAATCGACCTGCGCCTTCATCGCCCCGTGATCAAGCGCTTCCTTTGCATCGAACAGGGCAAAGAGCACGGCATAGATGCCGTCGTGAAGGTTAGTTCTTGTCATGCTGTACCCATCATGATGTCCACGCCGCGATCTGCGACCGCCATGGCGGGCGCGTTGGTGTTTCCGCTGGTGATGCGTGGCATCATGGAAACGTCGAAGACGCGCAGGCCTTCGATGCCCTTGACACGCAGGTCCGGCGTCAACACGGCGAGCGGATCGTCCTCGGCGCCCATTCGGGCGGTGCCGCAGGGATGATAGTTGGTCTTGACCGTGCGCTTGCAATGGGCAAGCAGCTCGGCATCGGAACGGAAGGCCTCGCCAGGGAAAATCTCGCCCTTGACGACCTTCGCCATCGGCCCGGTTTTCAGCACCTCGCGAGCAAAGCGCAGGCCGGCGAGCTCGTGGCGGATATCGTCCTCATGGCCGAGATAGTTGGAACTGATCATCGGCAAGGCGGCAGGATCGGCCGAGCGAAGACGCACCGTGCCGCGCGCCTTCGGTTGCAGCAGGCAGGAATTGAGCGTGACGCCGTCCGTCGGGGCGACGCCCATGACGTCGCGGTCGAGATAGACGGTCGGCACGCAGTAGAACTGGATCATCGGCTCGCCGGTGGGATCGAGCGGATTGATGAAGGCGCAGGTCTCGCAGCCGTTCGTCGAGACGGGGCCGGAGCCGAACAGTATGTATTGCAGGCCATTGCGGAGCATGCGCAGGCCACGGTCCTCGCCGTAGTAGCCGAGCTTTTCATGGGTGGCGGCAACCAGCGGAACCTCGTGATGGTCCATCAGGTTCTCGCCGACGCCGGCAAGATCCGCCTCGATCGCAATGCCGTGTCGGCGAAGATCCTGTGCCGGGCCGATGCCCGAGAGCATCAGGATTTTCGGCGTGCCGAAGGCCCCGGCCGCGAGAATGACCTCGTTTGCCGCGTGGAGCCTCCGGATCTGGCCGCCTTCGGCGATCTCGACACCTACCGCCCTGCCACCCTCGATGAGGAGACGCAGGACGCGCGCACCGGTCATGACGGTCAGCCTCGAATCGCCGGCCCGGGGTTCGATGAAGGCTTCGACTGCACCGCAGCGGCGGGCGCCGCCGATCGTCGTCTGCATGTAGCCGACGCCGGCCTGCGTGCCATCGTTGAAATCGTTGCGCAGCGGCAGGCCGATTTCCTGCAACGTCTTGACGAAGACATGGGAGATTTCGGCGATGTGGCGCGGATTGGAGACCTTCAGCGGCCCCTCTGTGCCATGGGAGGGACCGGCAAGCGACTGGTTGCCCTCCTGCCGGCGGTAGTGGGGCAGGATGTCGTCCCAGCTCCAGCCGATGCCGTTCGGACCGATCCCGGTCATCCGGTCCCATTCCTCATAATCGGAACGGCGGCCACGCATATAGACCATCGCGTTGACGGTCGAGCCACCGCCGAGCACGCGGCCCTGCGGCAGATCGTGCGACCGGCCGTCGAGCTGCGGCTGCGGTTCCGTCTTGTGGAAGGTCAGGTATTTGCTGCCCTTCAGCATCTTCACGAAGCCGGCCGGCATGCGCAGCAGCGGATGGCGGTTCGACGGTCCTTCCTCGATGAGCGCGACGCGGGCGCCGTGCTCGCTCACCAGTTTTGCCGCGGTAACACAGCCCGAGGAGCCGCCGCCCACGATGATGTAATCGAAGCCGGTCATCTCACCATTCCGCAATCGAGCCGTCCGCATGGCGCCAGACCGGCGCCCGCCAGGCGTGGCCATCGACGGCGCGGGCGCGCACCATGTCCTCATCCACCTCGATGCCGAGGCCGGGACCCATCGGGATCGCCAGGAAACCGGCCTCGACCTTGAAGCGGCTTTCCGGCTTCAGGTAGTCGTTGAGATCGCCGCCCTTGTTGTAGTGGATGCCGAGGGACTGCTCCTGGATGACGGCGTTGTAGCAGATCGCGTCGACCTGGAGGCTGGCGGCTAGCGCGATCGGCCCGAGCGGGCAATGGGGCGCCATGGCGATGTCGTAGCTTTCCGCCATATGGCCGATGCGCACCATCTCGGAGATGCCGCCGACATGGGCCGTATCCGGATTGATGATGCCTGCTGCACGCTTTTCGAAAACGGCACGGAAATCGTAGCGGCTGTGCAGACGCTCGCCAATGACGAGCGGAATGGATGTGGTACGGGCAAGGTCCGCCATGTGATCGATCTGCGCCGAGACCACCGCATCCTCGACGAACATGGGCCGGAGCGGCTCGATTTCCTTCAGCAGGATTTTTGCCATGGGTGCATGCAGGCGGCCGTGGAAGTCGAAGGCGAGATCCATGCGGGTGCCGACCGCATCGCGCAGTTCGCCAAGCTTGGCGATGATCCGGTCGATCTTGGCGTAGCTGTCGAGGAACTGGACTTCCTCGGTAGCGTTCAGCTTACATGCGTCATAGCCGGCTTCGATGAGCACCGTCGCATCGGCGACGAGATTGTCGGGCCGGTCGCCGCCGATCCAGCGATAGGTACGCACCTTGTCGCGCACCTTCCCACCCATCAGCGCATGTACCGGCTGGCCGAAAGCCCTACCTTTGATGTCCCACAGCGCCATGTCGACACCCGACATGGCGCTCATCAGCACGGGACCGCCGCGATAGCAGCCATTGCGGTAGATCATCTGCCAAGTGTCCTCGATCAGCAGCGGGTCGCGGCCGATGAGCAGGGTTTCCAGCTCGCGGATCTTTGCCGCCAGCGTTTCCGCATGGCCCTCGAGCACTGGCTCGCCCCAGCCGGAAATACCCTCGTCCGTGGAGACCTTGAGGAACAGCCAGCGCGGCGCGACGACGAAGGTTTCGAGTTTGGTGATTTTCATTGGGAAGTCCTCAGCCGGGCGCCGGATGCACTGTCGAAGTAGCGAATGCCATTGGGGGAAAACCGCAGATCGACGGTGGCGCCGATCTCCGGACGGAAATGTTTGTCGGCCTTGAGCACCAGCCGGCCCTTGCCGTGGTCGGCGACGACAAGCGTCGCGTCGCCCGTCGGTTCGACGGAATAGACGGTGACCGTCAGGTCGCCCGCCTCGCCCTCGGCGGCGACCGTGATGTCCTCGGCGCGGATGCCGAGCTGGGCTTCCTTCGCGTCAACGATGCCGGCTGCCGCGATGCTGGCCTTGCCGGAGCGGAAAGCGCCGCCCTGTATCTCGCCGGGAATAAAATTCATCGGCGGCGAGCCGAGGAAGCCGGCGACGAACAGGTTGTCGGGATCGTCGTAGATCTGGTCCGGCGTCCCGATCTGGCGGATTTCGCCGGCTTCCATGATGATCACGCGGTCGGCCAGCGTCATTGCCTCGATCTGGTCGTGGGTGACATAGATGGTCGTGATACCGGTCTCGCGCTGGATATGCTTGATCTCGGCCCGCATCGCGCCGCGCAGCTTGGCGTCGAGGTTCGACAGCGGTTCATCCATCAGGAAGACATCTGGCGAGCGGACGAGTGCGCGGGCAAGCGCCACACGCTGACGCTGGCCGCCCGAGAGGTTCTTCGGCAGTCGGTCCGCATAGGGCGCAAGGCCCACCTTCTCCAATGCGGCAAGTGCAGTCTTTTCCCGCTCGGCCTTTGCCATGCCGCGGGCGCGCAACGGATAGGCGACATTGTCCAGCACCTTCATGTGCGGGTAGAGCGCGTAGTTCTGGAACACCATCGCCATGTTACGTTCGCGCGGCAGGCGGTTGGTGATGTCGGCGCCGTCCTTCAGCACCGTGCCGGTGGAGGCCGTCTCCAGCCCGGCGATGATGCGCATGGTCGTCGTCTTGCCGCAGCCGGAGGGGCCGAGCAGGACCAGGAATTCGCCATGGGGGATATGGAGGTCGATGGGCTTCAGCGCGGCCAGCGCGCCCCAGCTCTTGGTGACGGATTGAAGCGTGATTTCGGTCATGTCAGCGATAGGCCCCCATGGTCAGGCCACGAATGAGGTGGCGCTGGAAGACAAGGATGAAGAGGATGATGGGGATGATCAGCAGGCTGGCGGAGGCCGACAGCTCTGCCCAGGCGATCGTCTGGTAGCCGATGAAGCCATAAAGGCCGACCGGCACCGTGCGTACCGTCGAATCTCCCAGCACCAGAGCGAAAAGGAACTCGTTCCACGACAGGAGGAAAATCAGGATGCCGACCGAGATGAGCCCGGGCATGGCAAGCGGCAGAGTGATGCGGGCGAAGACCTGGAAATGATTGTCGCCATCGAGGCTCGCCGCCTCTTCGATCTCCCGCGGCAGCTCTGAGAAGAAGCCGCGCAACAGCCAGACCACGATCGACAGGTTGAGCGTGACGTGAGCGAGGATCAGGCCGAGATGCGTGTCGAGCAGGCCAAGCTGATAATAGAGCACGAAGAACGGGATCAGCATGGCGACCGGCGGCGTCATGCGGGAGGAGAGCAGCCAGAAGCCGAAATCGCCGCGCCCCCGGAACGAATAGCGCGCGAGAATGTAGGCTGCCGGTGCGCCGAGCACGAGCGTCAGCAGGCTGGAGCCGGCCGCTACGATCGTCGACGAGGCGAAATAGGCCCAGATATCTGGATTGCCGATAACCTTGGCGAAATTGGCGAAGGTCGGCTCGAACAGGAAGAGCGGCGGCCGGGCCATAGCCTGGATCGGCGTCTTCAACGCGGTGAGAAAGATCCAGTAGAGCGGAAAGATGCACCAGACGGCGAAGACGTAGAGGATCAGACGGCGCAGCCAGACGGAGGTGAATAGCTTCATGTCGCTTAATCCTTCAGGTCGAACAGGCCGAGCCGGCGAAGGAACACCTGCCCCGCGACAAGGGTGAACACGAGCATGACGATTGCCAGCGCCGAGGCGTAACCCATCGACAGGAACTCGATGCCGTACTTGTAGGCGAGCAGATTCAGCGTGCGCGTGGCAACGCCCGGCCCCCCACCGGTCAGAACGAAAATGATGTCGAACGTCTTGAAAGCGTCGATCAGCCGGAACAGCAGCGCGAGCGCGAGATAAGGCTTCAGCCGCGGCAACGTCACGAGGAAGAAGGTGCGGAACGGGCCGGCGCCATCCATCTGGCTGGCCTCTTCCGGCTCCGGCGGCAACGCCGCCATGCCGCCCATCACGATGAGCAGGATGAAGGGAGTCCATTGCCAGACGTCGACAAGGATGAGCGACAGGAGCGCGGTTTCCGGCGCGGCCGTCCAGGCGCTCGGAGAAACACCGACCAGACCGAGCAGGTAGTTCAGCACGCCCTGCGTGGGATTGAACATCAGCCGGAAGGTGAAGGTAGCGGCGATCGGGGTGATCGCCATCGGCAAGAGATAGACAACGCGCAACCATGAAGCCTGCCGGACCTCGTGATGCAAGAGCGCGGCGATACCGACACCCAGCACCGTCTCGATGCCGACCGCGACGACGGTGAAGATCGCCGTTATGCGCGCAGAATCCCAGAAATCAGCCGAGGAAAGCAAGTCGGAGTAGTTCTTGAGGCCGACCCAGTTGATCGTTTCCGGCGCGGTCAGCGAGTAGTCGGTGAAGGAGAGATAGACGCTGACGAGAAAGGGGACGAGCGTCAGCGACAGCATGAGGATCGTCGCCGGCGCAAGCATCCACAGGATGAAGCTGCGCTCGGCGCGTTGGATTGTGGTCTGGCGGAGGGGCACGGGCCTGCCTTTCTGATCGGGAGCCCCCCGACCGAAACGCTCGGGGGGCTTGAAATCCGTGTCAGCCCTTGAGGGCGGCGTTGATCTTCGTCGTGGCTGCGGTGAGTGCGGCCCGGGCGTCGGCTTGGCCGGTGACGACCTGGTTGATCGCCACGGCGAACGGATCGAGGATCTCGCTGGACTTCTTGTGGAACCAGGCGGCCTTGAAGATTTTCGCGTCGCCCGAATTGAGGTTGAGCAGCGCCGCTGCCGATGCCTCGGCGCCGAACCGCTTCTGGAACGCCTCGCTCTTCCAGGCAGAATTGCGCACGGTGGCAAGCCCGCCGGCAGCACTCATCAGGCAGCCAGGCTTCGAGTTGAGGAAGCTCAACAGCAGGAACGCCGCCTTCTTCTTCTTCGAATAGGCGTTGATGCCGGCCTGCCAGGCCCAGATGTTCGGCTTGATCGGATGTTCGCCGGCACGCGGCAGGGCGGCATAGACGGCATCGGCCGCCACCAGGCTCTTTTCCGGATTGGAGATGTCGGTCGCGAAGTTGGAGCTGTCGCAGCCGAGAGCCGCCGCGCCGCTGGAAAAGTCGTTGAGAGCTTCATACCAGTGGTAGTTGCCGACGCCGATCGGCCCCGCCTCGCGCAGCAGGCGGCCGTACATCTCGACACCGGCAATCGCCGCATCACTGTCGAGCACGCAGCGCCCTTCCCCGTCGATGATCTCGCCGCCATAGGAGAAGACGAAGCCGCCGCAGGTCCAGGGGCCGGCGGAGCTGTCGGATTTGGCGCGCATCGCGATGCCTGCCACGGTGTCGGTCTTCAGCTTCAGCGCCGTGGCGAGAAGGTCGTCCATCGTCGCGGGAACGCCAAGACCAGCTTCGCCGAGCATCGCCTTGTTGGCGAACAGCGTCTGCGCCTCGGCTGTAATCGACATCGAATAGTTTTGCCCGTCTGCCTGAGCGGGGAAGTCGCGCGCCATGGCAAAGATGTCCTCCTGGTCGTACCAGGCGGCATCGAACAGTGCCTTGTCGGCATAATAGGCATCGAGTGGCTCGGCCCAGCCAGCGGAGACGAACTGGCCAAGGGCGTGAATCATCATCACGTCGGGCTCGGCCGACTTGGCGCCGAGCTTGATCGGCATCTGCGAGGTGTATTCCGTCTCGGACTGGGTGTTCAACTTGACGGAAATGCCGGTCAATTCGGTGAAGAGCGGCAGCAGAGGCTCGATCGCCGCGCTCCATGGATGCGTCATCGCCTCGACCGTCAAGCTCTCGCCTTTGAAGGCCATCCAATCGATGTCGGCTGTCGAGAAGGCCGCACGAACCTCGTCTGCAGTCTGTGCGAAGCTCAGTCTCGGCATGATGGCCAGCCCGATGGCGGCCGTAGCGGCACCGGTCATCAGTCGACGCCGGGTCAGGCATATCTCTCCGTTCATAATACTCTCCTCCTCTTCAGATCCGGTACGGCGCAACGGCTGGATCCCGTAGGGCTGGGATCGGCTCCGCTCTCGTTCACGATGGCGCGAACATATCGATACTATTATTCGTGTCAAGTGTAGTATTATTTGATTTCATGTGTGACCATTTGCGCGCCGACAGGATTTCCGCTATGCCAGCAGGAACAAGAAACGACGGGGGCAGGCTTGACGCAGCAGCAGGACGAGATGGGGACACAGGACGCGGTATCGACCAGCGTCCATGAGACGATCGTCACGACCATGGGAAAACGCATCGTTTCCGGGCACTACCTGCCGGGTGCCGTGATCGGCAGCGAGACCGATATCGGCCAGACCTTCAGCGCCTCGCGTACCGCGACGCGCGAAGCCCTGAAAATCCTGAGTTCAAAAGGCCTGATCGAGGGCAGACCCAAGGTCGGCGTCGTCGTGCGGTCCACAGAACGATGGAATATGATGGATCCTCTGGTGCTCGACTGGGCACTCCAAGATGTAAATCAGGCGGAAAAAGCAATCTCCGATCTCTATGTCCTGCGCATGGCGATCGAGCCGAAGGCCGCACGCATGGCGGCACACCATCATGGTCAGGACGACGAAGCGGCGGTGCGGCGTGCGTTGCGCGGCATGGCCACCTATCTCGACGAAAACGACCGGGTGGAGCAGGATGTTGCCTTCCACATCGCAATCCTGCGCGCGTCGGGAAACCGCCTGTTCTTCTCACTCGGCGAGCTGATTTCAGTCGGCCTGCGTCATCTTTTCCATGCAGGTCTTCGCGCCACAAGCGAAGAGGACGATCGGTGGATTACGCGTCACAAGCGTGTTGCCGATGCGATGTTTGCGCGGGATGAAACCTTGGCCGAAACCGAAATGGTTGCGCTGCTTGCTGAAGCGCGGCAAACACATAATGTCAGTCACCAGCCGTAGGAAGCCGGTCAAGCGGAAATCCCTCGCCGAGGAGAATTCGGCGAGGGATTTGTGGATGGCACTCTTCGTTTCGATATCAAGCGCCGATGACATGCTCCCTTGATGGCCGCCTTTATAAATTAGCTCTGTTCGGGTTACAGGTTCTTCCCGGTCAGGCCACGCGCAGCGAGGTTGCCCATCAAAGCGGCGATACCGAAGGTCCAGGGCGGGCATTCGGTCGATAGCGCCACGGTGTTGGTCAAGCTTCCCAGCTCGGCATTAGAAATCGTCACCCTGTCTCCGATCTTGTGCGTGAAGCCTTGGCCGGGCGTATTGCGGTCCTCGACGGGGGCAAAAAGCGTTCCCATGAACAGCATGAAACCATCGGGATATTGATGGTGGCGTCCTATCGTCTGGGCAACAAGATCGAGCGGATCGCGGCTGATCTCCTTCATCGAACTGCTGCCATTGAGGACGAAGCCATCCCTGCCCTCGATCCGCAATTCCAGTTCGGCATTGCGCACGTCGTCGATCGAGTATGTCTCATCGAACAGGCGGATGAATGGGCCAATGGCCGATGAGGCGTTGTTGTCCTTTGCCTTGCCGAGCAGCAGCGCTGAACGGCCCTCGACATCACGCAGGTTGACATCGTTGCCCAGCGTCGCGCCTTTCACGCGCCCTTGGCTATCGACGGCGAGCACGACTTCCGGCTCGGGATTGTTCCAGTTCGATATGGGGTGAAGCCCGACCGCAGCACCCCAGCCGACGGAAGACAGGACGGGAGCCTTGGTAAAGACCTCCGCATCAGGCCCGATGCCGACCTCCAGATATTGCGACCAGACACCGACTTCGATCAGCGCCTCCTTGACCTTCAACGCTTCGGGAGAGCCCGCACGCAGGTTGCGCAGGCTTTCGCCTATGATGCCCGTCACCCGCTCGCGGATTGAACGCGCCAGATCAGGGTTTCCTGCAGCCTTTTCCTCGATGACCCGCTCGATCATCGAGCGCGCGAAGGTGACCCCGCACGCTTTGACAGCCTGCAGGTCGCAGGGGGCAAGCAGAGAATATGGCGCATCCGCTGGAAGCTCGAGATTCATGATCGCCTCCAATGGGGCGACGGTTTCCCCCCGCCGGCCGCGAATGAACGATACCGGATCGTCTCTCTCCAGCAGATCACGCATCGTCGGCGCTTCGGCGCTGGTAATATCGACGATCATGCCGTCGCGCAGCACGACTAAAGACGGGCCGCCGTATCCGGAGCGGAATATCCGGCCAACGAAGGTGCCGCGACCAAACGAATTCTGTGCCATCAGGAACTCCAGTCCAAAGTCATCGCAACCCTGAGAGTTTCATCGGGAGCGAGAATCTTGAGCCCCGGAAAACCGGGGAGATTGTGTGCATCGACAGGGTGGGAGACAGGCTCGAAGCAGAAGAAATCCGCATCACAGCCCGGAGAAAAGACGAGAGCGACACCGAGGTTGCCGGATGCGGTCAGCCGGAAGGACACGGCCTCCGCGCCCTGCTCGACATCGCAAATACAATTCCAGCCGGTGAAGGCATTGTTGATCCAGCCGTTCGGCAAAGCCGTCAGATCGGAAAAATCCCAATAGCCTTTCGTTTCGATATCGATCGGCGCTATCGGCAAATGCTTTTCGTTTTCCAGCCATACCCTGTCGGCGGAAAACCGGATCTTCGTTTGTGGGCTCCTCGGAAACCAGGGATGAAAACCGACGCCGAACGGCAAAGCCGCCGCCGACTTCGATGTCACCCCAAGACTGACCTCAAGCCCGGTTTGCGAGAGCACCAGCGTCTGCCGGGCTTGATAGCGAAACGGACCGATGTCACCGCCTAAGCAATGCAGGGTGAGTGTCGATCCCGTCTGTTCCGAAACGAACCATTCCCGAGTGAAGCCATCGCCGTGAATCGGAAATTCCTGGTCAGCCAGATTGGGCTCGATCCCGTGGAATTGCCCGTCGAAGGCAAAACCGCCCCCGGAGATGCGGTTCGAGAACGGGACCAGCACGTTGCTCGCCAAAGCGAAGGGACCGTCACTGGTCCGGCCGTTCCATGGGCGCAATAGCGAGCGAAACCTTCCGTCCGCTCCACGGACATCCAAGCGCGCAATGCCACCCCCCATCTCGGGGACGACGGCGACACGCGCACGCTCGTTCTCGAGAACGACCTCCTGCGCCTGCAACTACCAGCCTCCGTCGATGGCAAAGTTCTGGCCCGAGATCATGTCGGACGCGGCCGATACCAGAAACAGAACAAGGCTTGCGACATGGTTCGGCTCGATCCTCTTTTTCAAGCACTGGCGATCCAGAATCCAATCGTTGTACTGCTGCAGCCGGTCGCCGAACACCCGCTCCTCGGCCTCGGAAACCACAGCGCCCGGAGAGATGGCATTGACGTTGATGCCATAGGGGCCGAGTTCACGGGCAAGCCCCTTGGTAAGGCCGAGCATGGCGCCTTTCGACGCCACGTAGGGCACATAGCCATCCCACTGCCCGTTCAGGGTGATCGACGTAAAATTGAGGATTTTTCCGCTCCGGCGCTCTTTCATCAATGGCGCGATGGCCCGCACCGCAGCGAAGGCGGCAGAGGAATTGACCCGGATCTGGTCCTCGTACTCCTCCAGGCTAAAAGCCTCGAACGGCTTGTTGATGATCAACGCGGCATTGTTGACGAGAATGTCGATACCGCCGGACGCCTCGGCTTCCGCGCGAACAACCTGCTCCGCCACTTGCAGGTCGTTGAGATCGCAGCCGAGGAAGCGGACGCCGGCACCGAGCTCCGCCGCCTTCAGCGCGCCGTTCTGTGTTTCCGGCCGGTCGAGCACAATCACCGAGGCACCCTCGGCATGAAGCCGCTTCGCCTGTGCCTGACCAAGCGTGCCAAGGCCTCCAGTGATCAGGGCCGTTTTTCCTGCAAGTGTTGCCATTGACGTTTCCTCAGAGCACCGACTGGACTTCATCGATCGTCGTGTCACCGATCCGCTTATCGAGCACGACCTGGCCGCGGGCCATGGCAACGACCCGGTCGCAGCATTCGAAGACATGGTGCATGTTGTGGCTGATGAAGATGCCGGTGACGTTCTGCTCCTTCAAGGAGCGAACGAAACCAATGACTTTGTTGGTTTCCTTGACGGAGAGATGGTTGGTCGGCTCATCAAGGATCATTACCTTGGATTTGAAATGCATGGCGCGGGCGATTGCGACACCCTGCCGCTGTCCTCCCGACAATTCGCCGACGAGTGCATCCGGCGAGCGCAGATGCAGATCGACATCACTGATCGCCTTGACGCTGTCTTCACGCATCCTGCGCATGTCCATGACGCCGATACCTCCAATCGAAAACCGCATGGGCTCGCGGCCGATGAACAGGTTACGGGCGATCGACATGGTCGGCACCATGGAATTGTACTGATAGATGGTCTCGATACCGAGCCGCATGGAATCGCGCGGGCCGGAAATCATGACCTTGCGGCCCTCCACGAAGATCTCGCCTTCGTCCTGCTTCTGCACGCCGGACAGGATGTTGATCAAGGTCGATTTGCCGGCACCATTGTCGCCGATCAGGCCAACGGCCTCGTTTCTGGCGAAATCGATCGACACGCCTTTCACCGCATGAACGCCGGAATACCATTTGTGCAGGTTTCTAACCGAAACGATGGGTTCGCTCATGGCTCAGGTCTCCACCTTGATCGCCTTGGCGCGTTTGCGCAGCCAGGAATTTGCAATAACCGCGAAGATCGTCAGCGATCCGATAGCGAACTTGAACCAGTTGGCATCGACCTGGCTAAGGATCAGGCCGTTGTCGATGACACGGATGAGCGCAACACCGATGATGCCGCCGAAGACCGCGCCGATGCCGCCGGTGAGCGCCGTCCCGCCGATGACGGCGGCAGCTACGGCCTGAAGCTCCATGCCTTCTCCGATCGAAGGCAGCGGCGAACCGAGGCGCAGAACCTGTATCAGCCCGGCAAAGCCGCTCAGCACAGAGCAAAGGATGAAGCACGCAATCTTGACGCGCGCCGTGGGGATGCCCATTGCGTTCGCAGCAGGAAGAAAACCGCCCGTCGCACGCACCCAGTTGCCAAAATTCGTGCGGCTCAGCAGCAGGGAAACGAGCACAGCAGCGACGACGAACCAAATGAACGACATGCGGAAAAGCTCACCCGGCCCCACATAGCTCGTGAACAGCCAGGTCGGCAGGTCCGGAGACAGAAGCGGCGGGAATCCACCGGAAACCACCACCGTCAACGAGCGGGCCACAAACATCATGCCGAGCGTGGTGATGAAGCTCGGGATGGCGAACTGGATCGTCAAAAAACCGTTCAGGAAACCAATGGCGACGCAGACGAGAAGCCCTGCTACAAGTGCCAAGGGGAACGAGACGTCATGCGTCATCAGCACCGCGATCGTCATCGGCATCAGAGCGAACACTGCCCCCACCGAAAGATCGAACTCGCCGCATATCATCAGAACGGTCACACCGATGGCGACCAACGCCATCTCGGGCAGGATTCCAAAGACGCCGCGCAGGTTACCCGCTGTCAGGAAAATGCCGCCAGACTGGTTCTGGAAGAGGGCGATCAGAACGACCAGCAGGAGGAGTGCCGCGAGCTCCGGCTTCTCCATGTATATCTTAAGCAGTCTTTTCATTCAGAAATCTCCAAAGTGGAAGGGGGATCGTGAGCGATCCCCCTTCGGCCACACGTCAGCGTAGGCCTTTCGCGGACAGATCCATGATCATGTCGGCGTCTACCGGACGGACAATGCCCTGCCCGGTATCGATGTTGGACGGCGCGAGGCCCAGCGTCTTGGCGAGGTAGACTTCCATGACCGGCATAAAACCCTGCATATAGGGTTGCTGGTCGACTTCGACCTGCACATAGCCAGCCTGCATCTGCTGGACCACTTCGGGAACAAGGTCAAAGCCACCGAGCAGGACCTTTCCGGGCTCAATCCCCCGATCTTTCAGGACGCGGGCAACTGCGGCATGCCAGAAGCCGGTATCGAAATAGGCTGTGGTATCAGGGTGAGCGTTGAGATAGGCGCCGACACGGTCTGCGGTCACAGCAAGATCGGTTCCGCTGTCGATACGTTCCCACGAGATGTCCCGCGTCGGATTGGCCGCCTTGTATTCCTCGAGGAAATCCATGACGCCCTGACCGCGCGCTTCCGACCAGTTCTGCCCCGGAGCGGAGATGCCGACGAGAACCTTGATCGACCCTTCCTTGGGGAAATGCTCGGACATGGCTTTGCCAAGCGAATGGCCGGCGGGCCGGAAGCCCTGACCGACGAATGCCGCCCGGCTGTTACCGTCTGCACCCTTGCTGTCATCGACATTGACGCCGATCACCAAGACGCCAGACTTGGTTGCCCGGTCGATCACGTCGTCCAACGCCTTGTCATCGACGATGGAGGTCAGAAGGGCATCGGGTTTGCGAGCCAGAGCCGCCTCGATGTTCGAAAGCTGTTGCTCGACCGCACCCTCCGTCTGGGTGAACACCATCTGACAATTCGCCCCGATCTTCTCGCAGGCATCGTCGAAACCCTTCTTGACGGCCTGCCAGAAGGTATTCGATGCCGACGAGTGATGGGTGAAAACGATGTTCAGCGGTTCTGCCTTTGCGATGCCAGCGGTGCCTGCCATAAGGGCAAACCCCAGGACACCGTGGATAAGGGTCTTTTTCATGCTCTCTCCTCCCAGGTTTACGTGATGGTTCGATTGAAAATTCAGATACTCGCGGCATCCGAGACACGACGGGACACGGTGAAGGCCCGCTCGAGATCCGGATGCAATTCCATGCCCAGGCCGGCACCCGGCGGAACGGTGATCATGCCGTTTTTCACCTCCGGCAAGGCGGTGACCAGATCGCGATACCAGGTCTTGTAGAAAGCCCGCACGCTCTCCTGGACCAGGGCATTCGGCGCGTTTAGCGACAGATGCGTCGAGGCGCAGAGGACGACCGGGCCGGTGCAATCGTGGGGCGCGACGGGCAGATGCCAGGCTTCCGCCATCGCCGCGATTTTCCGTGCTTCCGAAAGCCCCCCGCACCAACTGATGTCGAGCATCACGACACCGGCCGCGCCTGTTTCCAACAGATCGCGGAAAGCCCAGCGCGATCCGAGCGTTTCCGATGCGGAGATCGGGGCTGGCGAAACAGCCGCATAGCGACCGAGGCTGGAGAGACTGTCCATCTTGATCGGATCTTCGTGCCAGAAGGTCTGGTAGGGCGTCAGCGCCTTCGCAATCTGCATGGCCGGCAGCAACTGCCACATCGAATGGAACTCGACCATGATGTCCATCTTGTCGCCGACGGCCGAGCGGATCTTTTCAAACGGTTCCAGCGCGTGCTTGAGGTCAGGCAGCGAGATATATTGCCCGCGGGTCTTTTCCGCCGCGATGTCGAACGGCCAGATTTTCATTGCCGTTATGCCTTCCTCCAGGAGGGAGTGAGCAAGTTCGTCCGCCCGAAGAAGAAAACCGTTCAGATCGTCGTAGGCTCTGACCGCCGAGGTCGAAAGATCATAGTTCGCCGTTGTCTGGCCGGTTGCCTTCTTGATGTATTCCGTTCCGGCACAGGTGTTGTAAGTGCGGATTTCGCGGCGGCTGAAGCCGCCGAGCAATTGCGCGATCGGCTGTCCCGTCGCCTTGCCGAAAATATCCCACAGGGCAATGTCGAATGCCGAGTTGCCGCGCACCTCAGCCCCCGATGATCGGAATCCGAGGTAACCGACGAGATCGGCCGCCAGCAGATCGATCTGAAGCGGATCGCGCCCGATAACGCGCGGCGCCACATATTCGTGGATGTAGGTTTCAACGGTCTCGGCTCCGAAGAAGGTCTCGCCGAGGCCGGTGATCCCCTCGTCGGTATGCACCAGAATCCAGAGCAAGTTCTGTCGTTCCGCGACACGCACGGTTTCAAGTTTCGTAATTTTCATAAGTCGGTTCCTAAGCGATACCTGCCGCGAGAAGCGCCTTTACGCTTTCATCGAAATGCCTGGCCATGAGATTGCTTGCAGCTTGCGGGTCTCCAGCCAGGATCGATTGGGCAAGCTCGATGTGGATCGCGTTCATCGCGTGTCTTTCGGCGTCAGAGGTACGGCTGCGCCAGCCGATGGGCCATGTCTGGCGGGATACACCCTGAAATGCGCCGACGATGAGCGTGAAGATCGGGTTCTTGGACGCGCGGGCGATCTCAAGGTGGAAAGCAAGATCGCTTTCCATGATCTTTTCCGCGTCGCTGAAGTTTTCCTCCATGGCCATGGCATGCGCCAGGATCACCTTCGCATCGGCGTCCGTGCGCCTGAGCGCAGCGAGCGTCGCGGTACGGACCTCGATCGTCCGACGAACGTCGTAAATTTGCTGGACGTTGATCTGCTCAGTGTGAATCCCGTGCTCGATCATCAACGACATCGCGCCATGATCCAATTGCGCGACCGTCGCGCGTTTCCCAACGCTTAGATCGATCAACCGCATCGCCGCAAGCGAACGAAAGGCCTCGCGCACCACCGGCCGAGAAACGCTCAACTCTTTGGAAAGCGCCGCCTCGCTCGGCAGCCGGTCTCCCGGCCCAAGTTCATTGACACGGATATGGTTCGTGATTGCACCGATCGTCGCACTGACCAAACTCGGCGCCTCAGGGTTCGCACCGATGGATGCCTCCACTCCCATTTCGTTCCTCCGATCAATTCTGCAAACCTGTATGACAGCTTTTATTTTTTCTGTCATATCTTTACAAGAACCTATATGTCAAGACAGCCTCGCAAAAGGAGAGAAGCTTCATGCCTCGTGTCGAGCCATGCTTCGAAGCAAGAAACATCGTGGGCGAGAGCCTTGTTTGGGACGATCGCGAAAATGCGCTCTGCTGGGTCGATATCGTTGGCAGGCGTATTCACCGATTTCGGCCAGACAACGCTGTCCATGAGAGTTGGAATACGCCCGACCTCGTCACATCAATCGGGCTCAGAAGAGATGGCGGCGCCATCCTGGGTCTCCGCAGGAGCCTCGTCCTGTTCGACTTTGCGGAAACGTTCCGAACCGTTTGCGAAATCGAACCGGGACAGCCCGGCAACCGGTTGAACGAAGGCGTGGTCGGCCCCGATGGTTGTTTCTGGATAGGCACGATGCAGAACAACATAGCGCCTGATGGCTCGCCGCAGGAGATAACTGCGAGCACAGGCCGTATTTACCGTTATACCCCCGACGGCACGCTGCATGTTCAGAGCGACGATGTTTTCGGCATCACGAATACGTTCGTCTGGACGGTCGACGGGCGTTTCGTCACGGCCGACACCCTGAAAAACGCGATCTTCAGCTACGCCTTCGACCCAACGAAGAAGCGCCTTTCGGATCGCAAGCCGTTGCTGTGCGGCTTCCGACAAGGCGTTCCGGACGGCTCATGCCTTGATGAGGAGGGCTTCATCTGGAACTGCCGCGTGGCGGGCGGCGCCTGCATAATCCGTCTCAGCCCCGAGGGAACAGTTGATCGCGTGGCGGAACTTCCCTGCTCGTCGCCTACGAGTTGCACATTTGGCGGCCCGAACCTTGACATTCTCTATGTCACATCGGCCCGTTTCGGGCTGACCGCCGGGCATTTGAAAGCCAATCCGCTGGAAGGCGCGGTGTTCGCCGTCAAGACAGGCCATCGCGGTTTGCCGGGGAACCGGTTCGGCTGATTGCCCGGATCGCTTGGCGGGACGTCGATCTCAAGGTCGAAACCATCGTCCGGCACGATATCCAAGCCGGACGATGGACTGCTCCATCAGTAGCTGACGACGCGGTTGTCGTCGGGATCGGCCCAGCGGGTATTCGGCACGACGGAGAACCAGCCTTCGCGCGACGGATCGCGGTCATACGGATAGCCGCCCAGCGTCTTGTAGAGGTCGGCATATTTGCCGAGCTTGTCGCGGTCGAGCTCCACGCCCAGACCCGGCGCGGACGGCACCTTGATAGCACCGTTCTCGTAGCGCATCGGGCCGCCGACGATGATGTCGTCGACAAGCTGGTGGTAATGCGCATCGGCATGGAAAACGAGGTTCGGGACTACGGCACCAAGATGCAGCATCGTCGCGAGCTGGATACCGAGTTCTCCGGAGGAATGCACGGCGATGCCAAGCTGGAATGTCTCACAGACACCGGCGGCCTTCACGCAAGGCCGGATGCCGCCCCAGAAGGTCGTGTCGAGCAGGATGACGTCGACCGCGGGGTTGAGGATATTAGCGGCAAGCTGCTCGAAATTGACGACCACCGTGTTCGTGGCAAGTGGCATGCTGGTGTTCTCCCGCACGCGGCGCATGCCGTTGAGACCCCAGGTCGGGTCCTCGTAGTAATCGTTGTTGAGATCTTCGATGCCCTTGGCGAAACGGATCGCCTCCTCGACGGAGAAGGCGGCGTTGGGGTCGTAGCGTACACTGTCCGGCCCCAGCGCCTTTGCCCAGGCACGATAGACCTCCAACTCGTAGTCCGGCGGGAAGACGCCGCTTTTCAGCTTATGCGAGGTAAAACCGCACTTCTTCTTGAGGGCCAACGTCTGCTCGATGAGCTGATCGGCCGTGCGCGTTTCACCAAGGCCCGTGTCCTTGTTGGGCAGGCGGAAGAACATATAGCTGGCGAAGGGCACCATTTCGCGCATCTTGCCGCCAAGCAGGTCATAGACCGGTACGCCGAGGAACTTTCCCATAATGTCAAGGCAGGCGAATTCGATCGCCGCATGCATCTGCGTGCGATTGTTGTAGAGGCTTGCCGTCGGATTGCAGATCATGAAACGGAGATTTTCCAGCTCGAAGGGGTCATGCCCGACGAGATAGGGTTTCAGCGCCCGGAAGGCGGCTTCGGCGCTCTCCCCGCCGCCGCCCATCTCGCCGAGGCCGACGATGCCCACATCGGTCTCCACCTCGACGATGGTGCGCACGAAACGTCCCCAGTGGGCCCCGTTGGAATGGCGCAGCGGCGCCTCCAGCGGAACGGTGACGGTCGTGGCGCGGATATCGGTAATTCTGGGTCGCTTCATGGGAGGCTCCAATGGAACTGTCTGTCGAAAAAGCCGGGACATCTGGCGTCCCGGCTCTGGCCGGAAAGGCCGCTAGCTGATCATCCGGGTCATCTCGTCGACGCTGATCTCGCCGGCGGGCAGATCGGCGATCTTCTCACCGCGGGCCATGGCGACGATCCGGTCGGAGATCGGATGGATGTGGTGCAGGTTGTGGCTGATGAAGATCGAGGTGACGCCGAGGCCCTTCAACTCGACGACATGGTCCAGCACCTTGTTGGTCTCCTTGACCGAGAGGTGGTTGGTCGGCTCGTCGAGGATCAGCACCTTCGAGCGGAAATGCATGGCCCGCGCGATGGCGACGCCCTGGCGCTGTCCGCCCGAGAGCGCCTTGACCGGTGTATCGGGCCCGCGCAGGTGGAGGCCGACGCCGCGCAGCCCCTCCATCGCCTCGCGCGCCATCTTCGCCCGGTCGACGATGCCGAGGCCGGGGCGGCCGAATTTCAAAGGCTCGCGCCCGATGAAGAAATTCTGCGCGATGGACATTTCCGGCACCATGGCCGTGTACTGGTAGATGGTCTCGATGCCGAGGCCCATCGCCACTTCCGGGCCGGTGATGGAGACGCTGCGGCCTTCGATGAAGATGTCGCCCTGGTCCTGCGTGTGCACGCCGGACAGGATCTTGATCAACGTCGACTTGCCGGCGCCGTTGTCTCCCACAAGGCCGATCACCTCGCCGCGAGCGGCATGGAAATCGACGTTCTTCAGGGCATGGACGGCGCCGTACCATTTCTGCAGGCCGACGCATTTGATGATCGGCTCTCCGGCCGTATTGGCGGCGTTGCTCATGGCTTACCCCTTCATGCCTTCGGCTTTCAGCCGGGTCTGCGTGTTGAGGACGACCGCCACGACGATCATGGCGCCGACGGCGAACATGAACCAGTTGGCGTTGACGCCGCTGAGGATGAGGATGTTCTCGATCATGGCGATCAGCAGCGTGCCGACCACCGCGCCGAGAATGGAGCCGACGCCGCCGGTGAGCGCCACGCCGCCGATGACGGCCGCGGCGATCGCCTGCATCTCGAGCCCGGTACCGAGATTGGGCACGATTACCTTGACGCGGAAGCTCTGGATGATGCCGGCAAACCCGGCGAGCGTGGCGCAGAGCATGAAGCAGGCGATCTTCACCCGCTCGGTCTTGATGCCCATGTCGCGCGCGGCCTGCGGGTGCCCGCCGGTCGCATAGATCCAGTGGCCGAAATCCATGCGTCGCAGCACGAAGCCGAGAGCGAGCGCGATGGCGATCATGTAGAGAAGCGACACGCGCGGCGCGACGAGGCCGAGATCGAGGCGCCCCACCAGCCAGGAGACATCGAGCTCGCGCGGAAAGACCGGCGGGAAGCCCCCGGCCAGCACGACGGCGAGGCTGCGGGCCATGAACAGCATGCCGAGCGTGGCGATGAAGGACGGGATCTTCAGCCGCAGCGTGATCAGGCCATTGGCAAGGCCGATCAGCGCCGCCAGCACGAGGCCGGCGAGGATGGCGACCGCAACCGGCCAGCCCGCCTGCATCAGGAGGACCGTCACCATCGGCGACAGGCCGAAGACGGAACCGACGGAAAGGTCGAATTCCCCGGCGATGATCAGGATCGTGATGCCCATCGCGACGATCGCCAGTTCCGGGATCGGCTGCAGATAGACGGTCATGTTGCCGGTCGCGAAGAACCGGTCGTTGATGAAGCTGAAGGCGACGAACAGGGCGGCGAAGATCAGCAGCGCCGCCATTTCCGGCCGCGCCATCAGGTTGCGGACATTAGGTTTCATGGTCTCTGGCCTTTAAAGGGCTCTTCCGCCTTCCGGCGGAAGAGCCGGTGAATGGCGATCTAGCGGATGCCCATCGACATGAACTTCTCCACCTGCTCCAGGTCCTTCGGCTCCACCACAGCCTTGCCGGTGTTGACGTCGAAGGCGCTGAGACCGAACTTCTTCATCATCGCGAGCTGGAGGATCGGCAGATAGCCCTGGTAATAGGGCTGCTGGTCGATGGTGATGTCGACATAGCCCTTCTTCATCTCGTCGAGCACGACGGGCACGAGGTCGAAGGTCGCCATGTGCAGTTGGCCGGGCTTGATGCCGAGGTCGCGCAGGCACTCGCCCGCCCCCGCGCCCCAGAAGCCGGCATCGACATAGGCGTTGGTGTCCGGCTTGCCCTGTACGTACTGGCAGATGCGGGACGCCGTGACGGAAATGTCGTTGGAGCTGTCGATCACCTCATAGGTGATCTCGCGGTTCGGCTCGGCGGCCTTGGCCTCCTCCAGGAATTTCTTGGCCCCGCCGATGCGCGCCTCGGCCCAGCTTTCCCCCGGACGGGAAAGGCCCAGCAGCGCATGGATGGGCTGGTCGGCCGGGATTTTCGCATGCAGGCCCTTCATCAGGACATAGCCCGCCTCGAAAAGATCCTGCCCCACGAAGGCGTTGCGCGCATTGCCGGCAGCGCCCTGGCTGTCGTCGACATTGGCGGTGATGACCGGAATACCCTTGTCGACGGCCTTCTTCACCGTCTCGTCGTAGAGGTCGTCGTTGACGATGACGGTCACGATGCCATCGACGCCCTGCTCCACCACCGTTTCGAGATTCTGCAGGTGCTTCTGCAGATCGCCGTTCGGCGTCGTGAAGATGAGCTGGCAATCCGCCTCGAACTGGGCACAGGCATCGTCCATGCCCCGCTTGATCGATTGCCAGAAGCTGTTGTCGATGCCGGTCTGCGTCAGGTACACGAATTTCGGCCTGTCCGCGGCCCCGGCGGTCCCAGCCACAGCGAGTGCGGCGCCCAGCGCCAGTACGGCCAGCGATGTCTTCAGCATGTCATTCCCTCCCATGATCTTCGCTTGCGCTCTCTGCCGAGAGGCGAGCCGCGGAGCGCGTGGCGCGGCCGGCCGTTTTCCGGGCGCTACCGCGCCTCCCCCAGCACACGGAGGATTTCGTAGCAGGCGCCGAAGGGGTGATAGTCGGTCTTGCCGGGCGGGCTCTTGATGTCGCTCTGCTTTTCGCCGGCAGGCGACAGGATGCGGAACCAGCAGCCGTGGTCGTGATCGACGAGATGCCGCCAGCTATAGCGCCAGAGGCGATCGTAATCCTGCCAGTAGCGCTCCTCGCCGGTGCGCTCCGCAAGGCCGGCGGCGGCGGCCACCGTCTCGCAATGGACCCAATGGTACTTGTCGAGATCGTAGAGCTTGCCGTCCGGGCCGTAGCTGTAGTGCATGCCGCCGAATTCGAGGTCCGCGCTTCTGGCGAGCGCCGTCTCGTAGAGCAGGATGGCCTTGGGCAGCATCCAGTCGCGCGGGCGGTACCGCTCGAGGATCAGCAGCAGCTTGGTCCATTCCGTCATGTGGCCCGGCAGGTAGCCGTAGGGCCGGAACAGGTGCTTGGGGTCGTGCTTGTTGTAATCCCAGTCGATCGTCCAATCGTGACGGTAATGCTCCCAGACGACGCCCCCGGCACCCGCCGCAAGCTCGACGCAGATGCGGCGAGCGAGCGTTTCGGCGCGGTCGAGATAGCGCGCCTCGCCCGTCGCCTCATGGGCCGCCAGCATCGCCTCGGTCATGTGCATGTTGGCGTTCTGGCCGCGATAGGGCGAAACCCGCTCCCAGTCGCGGCCGATCTCGTCCTTGTAGAGCCCGCGTTCTGGCTCCCAGAAGCGGCTTTCAAGCAGATCCCAGGTCTCGGACACCTTCTCCGCCATGCCGGCGATGCCGGCCTTCATCGCCGCGGCATAGGCGAGCAGCACGAAGGCGTGACCGTAGCAATGCTTGGTCGTGTCCACCGGCTCGCGGCCGTGCATCAGCCAGAAATAGCCGCCGAAATCGGGATCGCGGTGCACCTCGTCGAGATACTTGACGCCATGCGCGGCCGCTTCGGCGAAATCCGGCCGCTGGAACAGCACGGCGGCCGTCGCATAGTTGAAGATGAAGCGCGTGGTCGAGACGAGATGCTGCGTCTTGCGATCGGTGATGAAGCCGTCGTCGCGATATTCGTTGTAGTATCCGCCGTCCTCCCTGTTCAGGCAGATCGGATGGTAGAAATCCATGATCTCGCGCAGATGGGCGAAAAGGAACGTCTTCGAGCGGAAATCGGGAAACGGTTTCATGGTCAGCCTTCCGATCAATCGGGGATGATGATGCCGAGCTTGGAGAGCACGCCGCCGTCGATCTTGATGTCGGCGCCGGTGATGAAGCGGGCCTTGTCGCTTGCCAGGAAGGCGACGAGATCGGCGACCTCGGCCGGCTTGCCGACGCGGCCGAGCGGGTGGCCCCTGCCCCAGGCATCCAGCGTCGCCTCGGCCGTGCTGTCGCCCTTCCACAGATCGGCCGCCCAGCGCAGCATGGGCGTGTCGATGGAGGCCGGGCAGACGGCGTTCACGGTGATGTTGTCCGGCGCGTGGTCGAGCGCCATGGCGCGCACGAGGGCGTTGATGGCGCCCTTGCTCGCCGTGTAGGCGGCAACGCCCGCCTGCGAGGCATAGGCCTGCACGGAGGAGATGGCGACGATCGCCCCGCCGCCGCGCTTCTGCATTTCCGGGATGGCGAATTTCGCGGCGAGGAAGATGCCCTTGAGGTTGATGTCGAGCACGTCGTCCCAGACCTCCTCGGGCGTGTCGACCACCGTACCGTAGCGCTGGATGCCGGCGCAGCAGGCGAGCACGTCGACGCCGCCATGGCGCGTGACGGCGGTGTCGACGGCCGCCGCCATGGCGTCCTTGCTGCGCACGTCGCCGACGAAGCCGGCAGCGTTCGCGCCGATGGCCGCCACCGCGTCGTCGACCGAAGCCCTGTCGTTGGCGACGATCAGCACCTTGCCGCCGCCCGCCGCGAAGCGATGCGCGCAGGCAAGCCCCATGCCGAGGCTGCCGCCGGTAACGATGATGCTCTTGCCGTCAAATTCACTCATCATGCTTTCTCCGAAACGGAAGGATTTTGGGCACAGGCCCCGAATTTCGGCTCGGGAAGGCCGCGGCCGACGCCCTCGACGGCAAAGAGCCCGCCTTCCAGCGGATGTACGTCGAGATGGTCGGCCGGCATGGTGAAGCGCGCTGACGTGACATAGAGGGTGGAGAGGTCCGGCCCGCCGAAGGTGCAGCTCGTCGGCCAGCCCGCCGGCAGTTCGACGAGGCCGACGAGATCGCCGTCTGTGTCGAAGCCCGCGACCGCCGCGCCGCCCGCCACGCGGCAGTTCCACAGCCGGTCCTGCGCATCGAGGCAGGAGCCGTCCGGAAAGCCGCGCGGGAAACCGGCGCCAAGGGTGCGCCGGTTGGCAAGGACACCGGTGGCGACATCGCAATCGAAGAGATAGAGCTCGTTCGCCAGCGTATCGGCGAAGAAGAAGCGGCCGTCCTGCGTCCAGGCCATCGTATTGGTGATGCCATATGCGTTCGGCGTCAGTTGTGCGACCCGGCCGTCTGCATCGATGCGGTAGATGGCCCCGGCATTGCGGTCCATGTCCTTGGGCGAGCCGTCGGGATTAAGATTGCTCTGCATGGTCGATACCCAGAAGGCACCGTCCGGCGCGACGCGCCCCTCGTTGAGGCGGTTGTCCGGCAGGTTCGGCTCCGGTACCGCGAATTCCTCGAACGCCCCGCCCGGCCGCCACAGGCAGACGGTGCGGCGCAGGCCGACGATGAAGCCGCCATCCGCCCGCATGCCGATGGAGGTCACGAAATCCGGCGTCGGCCAGACATCGTGACGGCCATTTGAGGGTTCCAGCCGGTGGATGCGCCGACCGACGATATCCACCCAGTAGAGCGCCTTCTCCTCGCTCGACCAGACGATGCTCTCGCCGACGATATCCTTCGCATCGAGGAGCAGGGAAACCGTCGTCTTCATGGCAGCACCACCGATTTGATCGAGGACGGGTCGTCGCTCGCCCTGGCAAGCGCCGCCGCCGTTTCCTCTAGGCCGAAACGGTGCGTGATCACGGATTTCAGGTCCACGAGGCCGCTTGTCGCCAGCGCGATCGCCCTCGGATACATGCCGGCATAGCGGAAGACGCCGTGGATCGAGAGCTCCCGCTCCATGGCGGGCCAGAAGTCGACCGAGGCGGCGCCCGTCGGATTGATGCCGACCAGGGCAAGGCCGCCGCGCGGGCGGATGCGCGGCAGGGCGCGCGCGACCGCCGTCGGCGCCCCGCTGCATTCGATGACGGCGTCCACCTCGGCAATCGTCCCGTATGCCGGATCGGCGGCCGCGTCATGCGCCTCGAAACGCGGGAAGCGGGAGACGAGGCCGATGCGGGCCGGGTTGATATCGGAAAGGATGATGCGCGTGGCACCGCGCGCCGCTGCAGCCTGCCCCGCCAGCAGCCCGATCGGCCCGGCGCCGACGATCAGCACGGAGCTTCCCGGCTTGAGGTCGAGCCGCTCCGTCGCCCACAGCCCGACGGCCAGCGGCTCGATCAGCGCCGCCTCCTCGAAGGAGAGGCTGTCAGGAATGGCGAAGGTGAAATCGGCCGGATTGACGACCCGCCGCGCGAAGGCGCCGTGATAGGGGGGCGTTGCCATGAACACCACGTCGCGGCAGAGATTGTAGGCACCCGACCAGCATTGCTCGCAATGGCCGCACGGCCGCTGCGGCTCCAGCGTCACGCGGTCGCCGATCTTGAGATGCGTGACCGCATCGCCCGTCGCGACGACCGTGCCCGCCGCTTCGTGGCCGAGCACGATCGGCCGGTCGCAGACGAGATTGCCGATCCGGCCATGGCGGAAATAGTGCACGTCCGATCCGCACACGCCGACGGCGGCGACTTCCACCACCACATCGTTCGGCCCGGCGACCGGCTCCGGCCAGTCCTGCATTTCGACATGGTTGGGCGACAGGAGCACGGCCGCCCGGTTCGGCCTCGTGACGTTCGCGTTCATGTCCGCCCCCGCATGCGCTTGATGCTGATGATGTTGACCATGACGGCGACGAGGATGACGACGCCGCGCACGATGCCCTGGGCGAATGGATCGACGCCCATCAGGACGAGGCCGTTGACGAGGGCGGCGATGAACACGACGCCGAACAGCGTCCCGAGCATGGTGCCGCGCCCGCCGAACAGGCTGGTTCCGCCGACGACGACTGCGGCGATGATGTCGAATTCCAGGCCCGAGGCCGCGCCGCTGTTGCCGGAGCCGAGGCGGCTCGCCATCAGGATGCCCGTCAGCGCCGCCAGCGCGCCGGTGATGGCGAAGACGAGGATGCGCACCCGCGCGACGGGAATGGCCGAGAGGCGCGCAGCCTCCGCATTGCCGCCGACCGCATAGACGCTGCGGCCGAAGACCGTGCGCGTCGCCACGAAGCTGAAGACGGCGAAAAGCACCAGCATGATGACCGCGGGCGTCGGAATGCCGAGGAACCAGCCGGCGCCGAGGCGCTGGAAGCTGAAATCCATGATCACGATCGGCACGGCATCCGACATGACCTGCGCCGTGCCGCGCAGCCCGAGCCAGAGCGCCAGCGTGACGATGAAGCTCGGCACGTCGAGGAAGGCGCGCAGCACGCCGGTAAAGCAGCCGATCAGCGCGCCGAGGACGATGACGATCAGGGCGGCGGCGGCAAGCGGCACGCCGGACTGCGCCAGCGAGGCGAGAAGCACGCCGGCAAAGGCGACATGCGGACCGACGGAGATGTCGATCTCGCCGCTGATCAGCACCAGCGTCATGCCCCAGGCGATGATGCCGACGAAGGCGGCATCGCGCAGGATATTGAGCTGGTTGGGCAGCGTCATGAAATTCGAGGCGAAGGCCGCCAGGAAGGCATAGAGCACGAGGATGGCGACGAGGAGGCCGATCTCGTTGGCGCGCCCGCTGAGGAAGTGCCGCAGGTCGAACTTCTGATAGGATTCGGATTGGATAGGGGCCATCGTCAATGCACTCCGTGTTCGCCCGTCGTCAGCTCGGCCAGCGTCTCCGTGCGGATCGCCGCCCCTTCCACCTCGCCCGTGATGCAGCCGCCGCGCAGGATCAGGACGCGGTCGCAGACCTCGCAGAACTCCTCGATCTCGCCGGAGACGAAGACGACGGCGAGGCCGTCGGCGGCGGCATTCCGCATGAGCTGGTAGATCTGCCGCTTGGCGCCGATGTCGACGCCGCGCGTCGGCTCGTCGAGCAGCAGGATGCGCGGCGCGGCATTCAGCGCCTTGCCGATGACGACCTTCTGCTGGTTGCCGCCGCTGAGATTGCCAAGCGCCTCGCCGGGATGGGCAAGCTTGATGCCGAGCGAGCGGATCGATGCAGCGACCTTTTTGCGCATGGCGGCCCGGTCGATCACGCCGCCACGGGAGACCGAACCCCAGCTCGCCATGACGAGGTTTTCGTCGATGCCGAGCATCATCACCGCCCCCTCGCCGCGACGATCCTCCGGCGTCATGAAGATGCCGTTCGCCCGCGCTTCGCGCAGGCTCGCGGGCCTGAAATCCCTGCCGGCGAGCGTCATGGAACCGCCCTCGGCGGTGCGCAGCCCGGCGATGGCCTGCAGGAGCTCCGTGCGGCCCGATCCGAGCACGCCCGCGATGCCGAGCACCTCGCCGGCCCTGATCTCCAGGCTTGCGCTTTCGACGCGCGGCGCGACACGGAGGTCGCTGATCGTCAGCAGCGGGCTGAATCTGCCGGGCTCGCCGACAGCGCGTGCGCTGCCGCCTTCGCCCTGCGTACCGCCGAGCAGCATGTCGACGATCTCCCGGTTCGAGACATCGGCGACCGGAGCGGTCGCGATATGGCGGCCGTCGCGCATGATGGTGACGGAATGCGCCACCTTGCGGATTTCGTCCATGCGGTGCGAAATATAGATGATGCTGGTGCCCTGTTCGGCGAGCTGCCGCACGACGCGGATCAGCGTTTCCGCTTCCTGGGCGACGAGCGAGCTGGTCGGCTCGTCGAGGATGAGCAGGCGGGCGCCCTGGCTGAGGGCGCGCGCGATCTCGATGAGCTGGCGTTCCGCCACCGAGAGACGTGCCACCGGCTGGCGCGGATCGAGACGAAGGCCGAGCAGGGCGAGCGCATCGTGCGCGTCGCGCTGCATCCGGGGCCAATCGACGCGCCCGCCGCGCGTCGGCCAGCGGCCGAGGAAGACGTTCTCCGCGATTGAAAGCTCCGGCACCACGCTCAATTCCTGGTGCACGGTGGCGATGCCGGCCTTGATGCCATCCATCGGCGCACGGAGCGCGACGGATTTGCCGTCGATCAGGATCTCACCCTCGTCCGGCCGTTCGACGCCGGCGAGGATCTTCACCAGAGTCGACTTGCCCGCTCCGTTCTTGCCGAGCAGGGCGCGGACCTCGCCGCGCGCCAGGGCGAAGTCCACATCCCGCAGGGCAACGACGCCGGGATACGCCTTGGATATGCCGCGCATGTGAACGAGCGGTTCGACCATGGGACCATGCCACTGACTGCGTTGACGAAAAGGGAAGGCCGCGGCAAGCCGCGCCCTTCCCCGGGAGGAAACCGGCTGAATTCAGGGGATGCCGTCGGGCCGCGCTTCTAGCCAGGCCTTCACCTTGTCCGGATCGGAGGAGAGGAACATCTCCGTCGGCACGATGGTGAGATAATTGTCGATCGCCTCGCCCTTGATGGCCTTCAGCGCCATGAGCACGGAGTCCTTGCCCATCTGCTGCGGCTGCTGGCCGTTGGTGGCGATCAATGTTTCGGGCGCGTTGATGAGATATTGTGCGAGCTGCACGCTGATATCGTTGCCGAACACCACCGCCTGTCCCTGGCGGCCGGAGGCCATGATGCCCTGGATGGCGCCGATCGTGCCGTTGTCCGTCGTCGCGAACATGGCGTTGATCGCGGTGTCGCCGGTCAGCATGGTCGTCGCCGTCTCGGTCGACTTGCCCGGCTCAAAGCCGGCCTGGTCGGCCGCCCATTCGACACCCGGCACCTTCTCCTCGACGGCCTTCTTGAAACCGGCCTTGCGTTGCACGCAGGCCTCGTAGACATCGCAGTTCAGGATGCCGAACCGGGGCTTGTCGATCCCCTTGTCCTTGAAATAATCGGCGGCGACGGCGCCGACATCGTAGCCCAGCTTGTACTGGTCGGTCGTCACCAGCGCCTTGACGTATTTCTTGGCATCCTCGTCGTTTACGCAGGTGTTGTAGCAGACCACCGGAATGCCGGCCTCCGCCGCTTGCTTGACGACCGGCACGGAAGCCGTGGCCGAGACCGGGGACATGATGATGGCGCCGACCTTCGAGGAGATCAGCGTGGAGGCGAATTGCGCCTCCTTGGCCGCATCGCCCTGCGAATTCTGCCCGAGCAGGCGCACGCTCTCGTTGCTGGCGCCTGCCTCGATGCCCTTTTTGATGCCGCCGTAAAAACCCTGCGCATCGAGATAGAGCGCCCCGATCGTCAGGTCTTCGGCGCTCGCGGCACCAGCCATGAATACCGCCAGCGCGCTGGACGCGATTGCCCGCACGATAGCGGGCCGCAACTTTTCATGCAGTGTCATCGGTCTCCTCCCAAATTCCTTGCATTCTTGTATGCAAGATTTTTGAGCCGGTCAAGCATCGACGTTGGTACGAGTGGAAAATCATTATTTCCCGGGTTATCCTGCACGCGAGAGAGATTTGCATGCAAGAAAACAAGGGCGTTCAACCCATGACGCGTGATACGAAGATTTCGGCGGCGGAGCATTGCTACCGTACCCTTTCGCGAAAGATCATCGGCCTCGAATTGAAGCCGAACGAACCGATCGGGGAGCATGCCATGGCCGAGCTCCTCGGCGTCAGCCGCACACCGGTACGCGAGGCGCTGTCTCGCCTTTCCGCGGAGGGGCTGGTCGATATCCGGTCGCGGGCGGGCGTCGTGGTCGCACCGATCCGCATGGACGCGGTGCGGACGGCGCAGTTCGTCCGCGAGCAGCTCGAAGTTGCGATCGTGGCGGAAGCGGCCCGGCAATCGAACCGCCGCATTCTGCTCGGCATCCGTCAGGCCATCGAGGAGCAGGAGCTTGCCATTCAGGAGGACAATTCGGACCTCTTCTTCGAATGCGACGAGCGCATGCATGCCCTCTATTGCAGCCTTGCCGGCCGCGACGGGGTCTGGGGCTTCATTTCGGACGCGAAGAAGCACATGGACCGCGTCCGCCGTCTATCGGTCCAAGCCGGTCAACTCGGTCAGTTGGTAAAAGACCATCAGGACGCACTGGACGCCGTTGCGGCGGGCGATACTGAACGCGCCCAGGAGGTCATGAAGCTCCACCTGCGGCGGGCCATGCTGGATCTGAGCGACCTTTCCTGCAGATTTTCATCCTATTTCGAATCTGAAGTCCAAAGCGCTGCGGAATGAGTGGCGAATAGCAACACTCAACCGCTAGTCGCTAAAATCAGAAGCGTGGTCTGAATAATTCCCTCTATCGCGAACCGAAGCGCGAGCGGATCGACGTGGTCCTCTGCGTTACCATCGACCGCCTGTCGCGTGACGTCGAGCACAGCTCCAAGATCCTCAAGGAACTCAATTACCACGACACGGCGATATGGACCGTGCAGGCAGGCCAGCCGATCAGCCATATCGAGCTGCATATGCGCTCCACGCTCAGCCAATGAGCTGGTCGAGCAGATCCGCTATCGGCACGCGCGAAGGGATGAAGACGGCGGCCCGCAAGGGCAAGGCGATGACCCGCTTATGCTAAGGCTACCGGCTCGGCCAGCACCACGACGCCAACGGCGACAGGATCAGGGGCCTGCGCGAGATCGAACCGGCCGAGGCAGAGATCGTGCGCTGGATCTTCGAGCAGTATGCCGACGGGGTCAGTCCAGCGGCGATTAGAGCCCCGGCGGTTTTGAATACGCCAAGTGGCGCGGTGTGAGCAACCGGCGCCAACGCGAAGCTTTCATCTTGCGCAGCGTTGGCGCCTGATGCAGCAGATTCAGGACCGGCATGCCGAGGGCCGCCCTCGCCTAGCCATTCTGGACGACCAGCTCGACGAACTGGAAGTCACGCGCGAGAAGTTGGTCAAAGAACTCGCCGGCGCAGCCGAAGAACCGGTGGAGGATTTTCAGGAGAAGATTGGAAAGCTGCGGGGGCAGTTCAATCCCGCCAATACCGAGATCGCCATCCGCAAGCTGGTCTTCCTCGCCCGCAACAACGCCGACGAGCAGGCCAAGCGCCGGCTAATGCCGATCATTCGCGATCTGATCGAGACGGTGGTGATCGGCAAGACACCGGGCCATCAGCTGGCAGCTCTGCAGGTGCATGGCGATGTCGCCAACATCACGGCGTCGATGGATGTGATCGACATCATACAACAGCAGTTTGTCGCTGCCGCCCAGAACGATATGATGGCCCGCATTGCGTCCGGCGAGCTTGTGATCGGAACAGAAACACCAAAAAGCCCCGAGACATTTCTGTCATCGGGGCTTTTGATTTGGTTGCGGGGGCAGGATTTGA